>Ga0208148_1000004_pt1 | contig 111250 bp, 153 predicted proteins | sample DEB08_DNA_16_FD_184525 | JGI IMG/M metagenome (GOLD analysis project Ga0208148, IMG submission 184525) | Aqueous microbial communities from the Delaware River and Bay under freshwater to marine salinity gradient to study organic matter... | ecosystem: Environmental > Aquatic > Marine > Coastal...
CCGTTGCCGTTATGGTCTAAAGCAAAATCTAATTGTATGCTATTATATGAACTGTGACCCTGATAATAATATTTAATGGAGTGCGTCCCAGTGCTAGCTCGACCAAGGTAAATATAGAAATCTTCAGTGCCAGCTCCAACCTGGGTTATATTTCGGTTTTGGCCATATGATAATACCGTGCCATTGCCTAATGACAATCGACCGTCAAGCATAGTCAGTTCTTGAGTACCGCTGAAATGCAATCCTTCATGAACGTGATTACCGCGAGCAACTTGGGTTGACCCTGTACCAACATCGCCATTGGCATTAAGACTTGAATAAGTAACGATGTCACGAATGTTAACACTTAGTGACGTATCGTCGCCTTGAGTAATGACCAAGTTTGGTGCGACGTATGTAAGGTTTTTGACTGCTTCACTATTTAGATCAGTAAAGTTACTATCCAATTCAGCGAAGGTCAAAGGAGCTCCTTTTGTACTTCTAAGCGTTAAAGTTGCCATTTCTTGAATTTACCTTTGTAATGAGTTTCGACAGAATTATGTTTTATTTATATTAATTATTAGTGAGCGCAATCAACATATCGTGTATTTTTGAAAGTTTGTTATCCATGTCAGAAACGTTATCTTCAAGTTTCTGTATGCGTTCGTCTTTTGACTTTGCCAGCCTATGGGCATCCATTGCTTCTTGATATGCTTTCTTATTAGTATTAATAATTGCGTGTGAATTAGGATCCCTTACAAGATCTTTATGTGCGCCCACACTTGCGTTAGTCACTTTAGCGTTTTTTCTTGTAAGAAGTGGTTTCTTCTTCTTGAGCATCTTTAAAGGCTTGATCTGTCGGTGCACCTTTTGACCCTGGCTTTCTCATCTTTTCGTCAGAACCTTTCTTGATTCTTTTGCGCTTAGCATGAATGTTATCCCATAGCCCGCCTTCTTCAACTGAGTTAGATTCTTTCTGCATGTCTTTCATAAACTCAGCAACAACTTTAACTGGCATATCAATTTTCTTAGCAATTTGAGCTGGAGTCATGCCTTTAGCAACCATATCATGAAACTCTTTCATTTTACCTTCTTCAATGGCTGCTTTATAATTTTCTTTGAGGTATGCGCTAAAACTTTTCATTTAACTTATCCTTTATTTGTAATACTGTTAGTATTTATAAACTCAATTACCACTTTTCTTTATTGGCCCAATAGGCACCGCTCATTTTACCTTTAGCAATATTCTTACCATGCCGTGCTTTAAATGATTTGCGTTTGGCTTTCATTTTATCAGACTCGCCTTTCTTAGGATCGCCTGCAGTAGAAGCACCCTGTTCACCAAAGCGAATAGTCTTAATCTTATCGCCTTCCTTAGCAACTACAACATGGCTTTTTGTTGGGTGGCTTGGAGTACGCTTTGGCTTATTAAAACCTTTAACGCCTGCCTTATCAAGACGGCTATCTTTTTCTTCAATAAATTGTTTAAAACTTTTCATTAGAATTTTCCACAGCAGTTTAGAATATTGGGATCCCTTACGAGACCCCAATGTTATCAATAATTATATGGCTAAGGCTAAAGCTCTAAGCCGTTTAATTAATGGCGGTGTTGAACTGTTAGTACCAGTCATTCTTATCTTAACAGAGAACCCAATAAATTCAGGTAATGTATCAGCACCAAATGCGTATTCCTTGAACTCCTCAACATTTGAAGATGGGTTAACAACGTCATCAGGAGAACCATCGCCATTAAAATATACCCAGCCAATTTCATCAAATTCAACCGAATCATCTGAACGCAATATTTTATACATTACCTGTATATCTGCGTTATTCAATAAGGCTGCATCAAGATATACTTTCAAAGCTGAAGCAGGATTTTCAAGCTGTACCCGTTTAGTGATATAAATTGATTCTCCACTATCGCCTTCAGGCTCAGTTGGCGCAACATAAGTTGAACTAGGATACACACCAAGTTCGTTACTTATTGATTCTAATCTATTCGCAAATGTGCTTATTGAAGCTCGTTCCAAGTCAACAACCGGTGAAAGGTTATCGACATTAGTTGTCATTATGAAGTCGATTCTCGCGGATTCATTGCTTCCCAACTTAGCAACCTCATTAGCTTGACTAGCAATCATACCCGCATTACTTAGAGATATCATATCAACGGTATTAGTTAAGTCAGATATTGATGTACCAAATGATGTTTCGTTTCCACTAAACGAAGTACCTGTGACTAAGTTAAGTTGTGTACTTAATTGAGTATTATTATGTACAACAGTTGGCACCATTATTTGATATGAATTTACCAAGGCGTTATGTGAAGATTGGACCTTATTGCCACCAAACTGAGTGGCTTCTGTTGCGGTACCTTCAGTCAATTCAATTACATAAGAATCCATATTATATGTATGTAATGCCGGATGAACTTTATTAATTTGGTTCATATTAACGCCATTAAACACGTATAATTCAATTACATCGCCAATAGCAAAATCAATTGCAGCATCCTGCAAAGTATCAATATTACGCGTCAAGTTAGTTGCGGTAATAATGCCACCAGCTTCAGAAATATCAGCAGTTATAATTTCGCCTTGACGATTTTCGCTATCAACCTTATCAGGATTAATATCCAAACCTGTAACATCGCGATAAAGTTTAAACATAACGTTTCCGGTAGTACTCATCCCAGGCGTTGCATTGAAACCGAACGTTGAGCCGCCTGATGCTAAAACTGTAGTCAGTGCGCTGTATATTCCAGATGTAGCATTTCGGATTTCAACTGCGTTATCATCTTGATGCATTTGATGGTCGTCGTGGAATACTTCAATTTGATTAGAACCTTCAAACATTTCAATAGGATCTTGAATTAATGTTTCTAATCCGATATTAGCATTTCGCAAACTTAATGTAGTTGATCCTATATCGAATTTAGCACGATATACGGTAAACTTCAGATCTTCATTATCATACGCAGTCCATGTAGCCGAGTTTTGAGATTTGAATAATACACCTAAGTACGGTTGACGTGATACTACAGCCTGATCGGCAAGGTTTAATTCGCCTAACTTAGATATGAACACCCGATAATTTTCAGAATCAGATAACAATACCAATGCTAATTCAATACCTTCTTTAACATATATTGGAGCAGAGAATTCAAACGTAGTTGCAACAGTACCACCCGATGAAACGTTAATATACTCAGGATCTAACGAAACACCGCTATTCGGAATTATCCGTGATGTTGGTAGACCATTTTCCATTTCGCGTAATTCACATCGCGCCGGAATGAAATTATCTTTGCTTTCAAAGAATACATCAACCTTTGTTAAAAACTCGCCGCCTTCAGTCGTGATTTGGAATGACTGTGCTAAAGGATCGCCCCAAGTTCGTGTGAAAGTTCTCGTTGTAGTAACTGGAGTAGTTGTACGACTAGTTACTCTAGAAACATTTGAAATAAAGCTACGATTAACGCTTTCACGTTTAACTGTAGCGTTACGTGTTGCAACAAACGTACGTTGTTTTGTTTTTAGAATACCTTTTGAAGTAAATTCAGTTTCACCTGCAGTAGTAATACCTGCCTCGCCGTTTGTAGAGCTTGATGTTAATCTTAACGTTCTATCACCAGTCCTAAACTTAGGATTACCAATAATGTTTGGATCCGGTATAGTAAAGATACCACTTACCGTACCAGTCGCGTCCGTCACTAAAGCAGTTGCATCGAGAGAATCATTATTAAAAGTTTGCAGTTTGCCGCCTGACGGTATAGTAGTCTTAGGACCATCTATAATTTTAAACGTCATGTTAGCAGTTCTAATTTTTCTCCAATTACTCACTGCATAACCTGCTGTCTTAACCGAATTTTGAGCATTGAACCAACCAAGATGGTTGTGGAGTTCTATACGCGAACTTGGGATTGCGACACCGGCTTGATCGTACACTACAAATTGATTAAACGCCATAAAATCAGGGTTATTAAACCAAATACGGATGTATAACTCTCCATTAACACTATTCGGTGAAAGCGTTAAATTTGGCGTATTAACATTGGCTTCTGTTGCAGAACCAAACGTTGCGCTATTAGCTAATGACCAATTAATATTATCAGGTGAAGTTTGTACGCTGAATATAGTATTAGCGGTCGTGCGGTTTTGTGACCAAAACCCAGCAAGTTGGATTCTTGAAATAGTAGTCCAAGATCCAGCCTCGACAATATTACTTAATTCGACTTTAGTACCAACAACGCTTCCGCCGGCTGGAGTAACAAACCTAGAAACGTTGATATTATCGAAGAAAGGATAAACTCTAGTGAACGGTTTAAACCCGCTGCCGCTAAATGTAATTTCCTTTTTACGCATGAACGGTATAATATCGTTTGCTATTGTACGATTGCCTTCAAGTCTTGTATCAACTCTTTCAACTAAGGATGAACGTATCCCTTGCTGCGTATTTAACGACGAGCTAGTTTGAAGGAATCTTGAAGTTGTTCGTACTGATGACGTTGCCGTAATTTGATTGCCAACGCTAGATATCGAATCAAGTCGGCTGCTTCTCCTAGATGATAGCAATCTTTCACTAACAACACCTGTCCATGAAGTTTGCGCTGCTCCCCACACCGTACCTAAAGAATTTTTATTAGTAGTTAATACTGCGTTGTAGTTTCCTTCAATGTTTTTAGTTATATCTGGAGCTTGCTTATTTTCAAACCATGAGTCAGCCGAAGGAGTAAGTGCAATACTACCAATCCAAGACGACGTTAATACCGGTGTTAGACTTTCTATTCTAGTTGCGAAAGGCTGTTCAATAGACGAAAGATGTACATACGCAATAGTTGCTATGTTATCGTTGACAACATACCCCGGAGTCGTTGTAGTCTTTTCAATCAATTCAATGTTTTTCGTATTGTACTTAGGACGAAGAATACCGTTAGTCATATCAATTGCACAACGGTAATCCTGATGCGCAGCATCGCCTGTCTTATGACCACCAAAATTGTCAACTAAGAAACCTGACTTAAATCGGTCTAAACCATTGCTATCTTTAACTTGTAGAGACTCAACACTACTTTCGAGTAATGATAACGACGTATGATATTCGATATTATCGACTCGCTGCGTTATCTTATCAATATCTTCCATTCTATAACGTTTCTGTAATTTAATTTCAACCTCAATATCATCAACATTAAGAACATAAGGAGACATGAATATATCGGCGATCTTCATTGCGTTAGCAATTTCTTCAGGCAATACTGGACTTTCTGAAGGTTCGCCTTTTACCGTTACCCATTCACCTTGAGTTGTTAACCAAATTGTATCAGAACGACCTAAGTAATATTCAAACCCGTAATCAAATAATGAGTTATCTTTAGGAATCGGCGTAGCAGATGACCCAGGGCCGCTATAAACTCTTGATGAAAAGTCAAAAGAATTTTCATTAACCGTTCTAACATCGCCTGTTACTGTTCCAGTATTAGCAACTCTTGGACGGAAATCAATGGCAGTCCTTAAGTCAAATACACCTGTCGTATTAGTTGCGTCAGGATCGATACGAGTTGACGAATAGTACGGTATTTCTGCATAATCAACAGATGCATATGAGTCAACATCAAAATATAAACCAGTGCCATGATCAAAGTGATCGTATATAGCAAGGAGCCGTCCTGCAGGTTTAGGTGCTCTTTGCTTTAAAACAATTTTAGATATATCGTAATAGTTATCACGTTGTCCGGTATCAAGTAAATACCTAGATGTTATAACTTTAGAACCGGCGATTAGCGTTCCGGCCGTAGCGCTTCCAGTTGCACCAGATATAATCTCTCCAGGGAGAAACTCTATTGAAGACAATAAAATATAATTTAACGGCGAAGAGTTATTTAGTATGATTGCACTAGCACCAGAATCGGTACCAGTAATGGTTTCCTTTGCAACGAAATTACCCTCGGAATTTATAAACGACATTGTAGGAGTAACAGCATCGGCTGTAAGAGAGTTAGAATCATAAACCGCAAGCAGTTTGAAAGCGTCAGATACGCCTAATGATATTTCAGCATGGTGTGCAGACGTGCCATAAGGCTTTAACCCGTTAGTCGCTTTCTTATTTAATATTTTAGTTTGGGCTGAGCGTACAGCAGTTTTTGTTTTACTAGTTGCGGTATCTCGTATAATGGTTGTATTAATTTTAACTTTTGTTCCGTCGTTAAAAACAAGTGGTGCAGTAATTACAAGAGAACTTGTACCTTCGCCAGACACGCCACCACCTAAACCTTTTAAATATTCAGCATTTACAATGTCACCAGCGACATATGGATTTGTGCCGCCTTCTACGATAGTTATTTGATAATCATCATTAGTAACTATTGCAAACTTAGAACTTGGTTCGTTTATAGTAAATATTCCACTCGAGTTAGCGGTTGCGTAAAACTGTTTGCGGTATGTAATACTACTTTCAGAAACGCCGGCCGGCTTTAAAGTTTTAATATATGGCTTTGCAAGCTGTCGTATTGATAAGTTCTTTTCTTGATCGTTTATGAATGCGCGTTTACGTATCGAGACAGCTGTACCTGTAGTTCCTGCGGTATCAGTTAATGATAACGTAGTATCAGTTATTTCCACTTCGTCTGATACTATTCTTTCGGCACCGCCAATAATGATTACATCGCCCGGGCGCAATTCAGTGGTAAACTTTGTGTTAAAACCGATAACTTCTTCTTCGTTATGAACTGTTTGGATCGTACCAGAAAGAGCAAATTGATTTTCCAAAACAAGATCGCCTGTAGAAGGTACCTCGCCGTCTGCGGCAGGATCATCATAATATAATTGTTTTACGGAATCAAATGAATACGATTCTATAGCTGCAATTTCGACTGAGTCAGTGGTACCAGATATTTGTATTTCGTAGGCGGTAGCACTATCAGCACTATTAGATATTAAGTTTTCATCAGCTAAAAATACACCAGAAACACTCGTTAAGTATATGACTGTTTGGTTAGTGGCTGGGTTTGTACCAGTTTCTAAGTAAGAGTGAACATAACCAGTTGCGCCTGAGGTCGCGCCTCTAAGCAATGACCCTGGAGCAATAGTTATTGTAGGATTAGTAGCATGGGCAGCAAATGATATCTTTTGCATCATTTTAATATCAAACAAGTACATCTTATATACCGCAGTATCGTCGAGTAACTTATTTACCGCAGACTCATCACCGCTATCAAATTCCATGCTTCTTATACGTCCAACACCTATCATATTGCCATTGGGCGTACCGTCAACAGCATTTGCTGTATCGTAAAATTGTATTTCAGGATATGAAATTATAGAACCAGCTCCAACCGTATCCGGAAGACCTTCCATATTCGTAACGCGAATATAGTTACCAACCTCCATTGGGATTGCTGAGTTATTAACAGTTCTAAAGTCTCTTGGCTTTTCTATATCTAAAAACTTAGAACCAATTGATTCTACTTCATACCCGTCAATATAAGCCTTACCTTCGCTTATTTGAGCAACAGCAAAATCATCATTGTCTATCAAGTTACCATAATTTGAAGTTTCACCTAAATTATAGACTCCGTTATTAAGGTAATTATTTAAAGCTTCTTTAATCTTCAGTCTAAATGGATTAATTACAAAACTGCCGTTAATATCGAATGTACGTCTTGCTAGGTTTTTAGCAAGTTCATTATAAGGCGTTGTACGGGTCTTTGATAGTACCTGCCCATACGATACACGTTCAATTTCAATAAAGTCAATTGGCTCATCTGTGAGGCTTACTGCCGATAATACTAAATCAATGACATAACGATCAGCACCACGGCCAGCAAAGTTAGGAGTCCCACCAGCATTATCAAGTAGTGATTCGTCTTCGCTTGAACTAACAATACTCTCTACTATCTTTAAACCAATCTTACCGCTAAAGTCTGTATCGTATTTTGAAACTATATGAAACTGCGGAGCGGCTAATACAAAGTAGCCTTTTACATAGTAAACACCTTGAGTAATTGAAGCACCAATACCAACACCGGTAGTTTCAGTTACTAAAGTCTTTGCGAATGCTGATCCCGCTGGATAATTAAAAACAGCGTCTTTACTAGTTAATTCTTCGTTATTTTGGAACTTAGTTGTAACGCGGTCGGTGCCAGTTGAAGTATAGTTAATATAGAAGCTTAACGGGTCAGTATTATTAGATTTCGTGTAAGCAAGTATGGTTGCGGTGACTCCGCTAGTTGCGCCTGTAATGGTTTTACCAATAAGTTCTTCAGCATAATCTTCTACATATTCAACACCGAATAAGTCTTCAACTTTTACTGCATCAAGATTTTCTGAATAAGTAAATTCCGCACCAAAAACTTTTGCACCTTCCTTGAATACGTGAGAGCCGTGTCTTTCGATTTGCTTTTGCAAAATTGTCTGAAGCTGGATCAGTTCACGGTTCTGCACCGATAACCCTGGGCGAAAAAGAATTCGATGGAAATTCTTCGACTCATCATAATCATCATAATATGGGTCGGTGTTGAAATTAATTGTCATTCAGTCTTTCCTCGATTAAAATTTGATTAGCGTTCTTATGTTCGCTATTTGGTTCAATAACGTCTTGAACGGCGCTCTATTATCAATAAACAGCATTTGTCCTGAAAACCTATCAACCGTTGGCGGAGTTATCGCATCAGGAACAGTTAGTATAGAACTATTTATTACAACAGAATTAGCGTCAACTTTATCGTAAACATCGTCTTCAGCCGGAACATATTCGTCCTTAATTTGTAATAACAATTTGCCAGTTTCAACCGCCGCAACTAGCATTAATTCGTTAGTCCCTCCAGATAATTTTAAGTAGTCACCAACAGTATATGCAGTTGTAGTAATCCCAGGGTCAGTTATTAACCAAGCACTAGTACCGGAGTCACCTCTGAATCTAGAATTAGTAATCGCGCCATACTTAAATGGGTTAACTATCATTGCTACTTGTCGGTATTCAAGATCAGGTGTGTTCACGCCAAGTATGGTTGAGTCAATATCTGATAAGAATGCAACTATAGCATCAGCATAAGATTCTCTAACAAGCGATGATCCGTGTCCGCCTTCAGGCGCTAAAATAACATCGCCATTAAATCCTACACCATCACCGGTTATTGCTATGGTAGCATTTGTATAGCCGCTACCTCTATTAGTAAAGCTGAATCCTGTTATACCACCATCTTCAACAATTGGTGTAATAATTGCACCTGCACCATCACCGATTATAGCTGCGGTGGTTAAAGCTGAAGTATAATTCGTGCCAACTCCATTTATATAGATAGAAGATATCTCGCCATCGACCGCAGCCAGTGCGACGTCAGCTTGAGAGGTTTCTAAATTTATACCACCAATAACAGCTGTAATGACTGCGCCTTCTCCTTGTGGCTGATTTGCGTCTGGAGTAGAAACAACTATTGATGCTTGAGTATAACCTGATCCTTGGTTTTGTACAACGAACTCTGTTATAACTCCGTTAGTAATAATTGGCACAATAACTGCGCCTGAACCATCTTGTGACGTTAAGTCAAACTCAGTATTAGCTGCATCGTATCCAGTACCGCCGTTTTCTATAACAACTGATTCTATGCCGCCGTCAAAAAAACCGGCACTTATAACATCTGATACTGGCATATAATTGGGAGTTAGGTATCGAGTTCTTTCAAGATTCGATAGTGACTTCATGAATTTCCAAACATACCCATCGGCCTGCTCAACATACTCTGTACCAACACCGCTCGGCATATTTTCAGAGGTTGCACCGTAATTATTAAAGATGCATTTGTAAATATTAAAGTCTTCAGTTAAAACAAACATTTTTGCATTTGCTAATTCGACGGTTGTTGACCTAGTATCATACATATCATAAACCACACCAGCAAACCAATTTTCCCTTTCGGCCATCAGAGAAACATTAGATAACGAAACTGATTGAAACCTTACTGAGTCTCTCCTAGTCTCGACTTCGTATGCCCCTGACGATAAAGGCGCTGGAGGCAATAGGTCATTTGCCCATGCAGCCTCACGGCCAAGCATAAAATACAATTGGGTAGTTTTTGCTTGTAAACCACCGTAAAACGTTTTCGCTATTTCACTGCGAATATTTGACTTTATTATTGCTGGCATAGTTAACTCTTATTAAGCTGCTGCGATTGAAACTGTCCACTGGATGATGATAGTATCATCGGCTTCTTTAGTTACAATTGGAAATTGCGTACGGCATAACATAACACCGCCTGTAGCGCTATTGAATATACCAGCTTCAACTAAAGCACCAGTTCCTTGCCCTGGGTTAAATGTTGCTTCATATGTAATGTTATCAACGTTAACCGCTGCGGTAGTTAAAGGTTGACGACCTAAAGTGGTAGTAGTTCCTAAAGCAGTATTACCTGCGATAGGTGCAGCGGTGCCTTCACCAATTCCCATATGACTCATTTGAGCTGGAAAAAGGTGACCGCTGTTTTCGCCAGTAACACCACCGGCATTAACCATACGCTGAGCAATGTATGCAAGTCCTACATCAACTACAAGGTTTTTATGTAATGAGATTTCTTTAGTCCCATCACTTTTAATTTTGGTAATTCTTAATTTACCACTAGCTTTTAAATTTTCATCAAGTAACATGTTTGGTTTTCCTCTAAGTATTAAACGGGTTTATTGCTGTAAGTCCTACATAGCCAATGCCTGGGATATCGCTGTTCAGCCCATCCTCAACGTATAGCCCTTCGGTTTGGTAATCATAATAGAAACTATATGTATATACGCCGCCGGTATCAGTAACGATAACGTTATCAGTAAAGCCTTTGCTAACTTCAAATAGTAAAGGTAAGCCTTCGCTATCAACGTGTGCAATATCTAATATTACTTTTGTTAGGTTATAACTATTTATATTACTAGCATTAGCCTGATCAATGAACGCTTTAGTCATTATGTATTTAGAATCATCAATTTGGTCAAGTAATAAAGTTTCATCGAGAATTTTTGTGAAAGTATATTCATAAGAATGCTCTAACGATTCGGCAATATCTTGTAATTGCTTTGTGAATGTTTTCTGATCTATGCCATCCCCTGAAAAGGCTTCATCAAACCGTGGTTTAGTCATTACAAAATGGTCATAATTATCGACTGAAAAGGCCAAGTCATAAAATAAACGGTTGTAAATAAATGCGAGTAACGTATCAATGTCTGAGGTTATCCCAATAGTTTGGCTAATTAGTTGTTCACTAAATACCTTCATTCCTGCGGGGTGAGTCATTTTATAAATCACGTTACGGAATTGATCAAAGGTAACACCTGACTTTATTACGTATGAATAGTCTTGGTAAAAATCGTTATCTTGAATTTTTGAACTATCAGAAGTAAAACCAGTAACGTCATTATAATAACCAGACGACCTAGCAACAAACTCCGAAGTCATTATGTAAATGGCTGGGTCACTGGTTTCGTCCGGATATATTACCGACACAAAAGTTTCTGGATAATCATAGCCAAGTACACTTAGTCTTTCAGTTGCGATTCCACCGGTTTCGCTTAATGTTATTGGCAGAATTTTTAAACTACCATTAGAATTTGGAGTAGGCTGAGGATAAGCTATTGCTAATAGAGCAGTTTCAATATTAGTTTGTATCCACGTAAATTGTTCTGCTTTAATAGGAAACCCCATTAAACGCCTAACAAGAATTTCAACATCATCTAAAGTTATAGTATTGGTTACAGGATCAGTCACAGATATGTTACCACGAAGTCGACCTCCAACATCCTCGTTAAAGAACGCTTCAAAGGTACCGCCTGTAACACCATCAGCAATTTTTATCATTTCTTCAATGATAACATCCCAATCAATTTTTACATTAGGTGCTGGGTTTGTTTCATCATCAGTTTTTCTTGATACACGTCTAGACCCATCACTACCATAACTCACATTAGTTAAAATGTTGCCGTACTTTATTGTTCGGTATGTCGCGTAATCGCGTATTACATCTTCAATTATTAACCCATCAGTATAACTATTACGAGTTACCACTTCTATTCCATAACGGTCAATTCGGTTACCGTCTTCAAGATACCGCCTTTGAGACACCGCCTCATTAAAATACTTGCCCAACCGGTCAGAAACACCTTGAGAGTATATACCTAAATTGTCTTTTACGGTATTTCTCGGCAATGAATCTAAGCTGTATAATACGCCGCGGCCGAAGCCTTCTCCATCAGAAACTCTGTTAAGAATTATATTAGTAGTCGCGGTTAAACGGCATTCAACATCGTTATGAGTAATTACCGATCCTTCATAGAACGCATTAACACTAAATCTTGAAATGTATATTCTACATTTAGTATCATCAAGTATTTCTATTCGGTTTATTTCAACATCAAAAGTTTGAACTGGTTGCCCAGGAAGCTGTGTAGTAACCGTCGCAAAAACACCAATAAGATCAATTACATCGCCTGAAATAATGTCGCATGTAACAGAATAATCTTGTTGCCAATCGCCTTGAGACGTTTTGAATAGCAAGGTCTTAGGTAACCAATATTCTACTTGCTCGCCAAAAACAATACTAAATAAAGCATTTATTGATTCTAACGAACCCTTGGCGCGGTATATTACGTTTAAGTTTGATAATACTGTTGCTGTGTCTGACTCAACATCAGGGTTAGGAAAATATGATTCGCCTATCTCTTGGTAAATCCTACTTAAGAATAGCTTGCTTGCAGTTTCAAGATCACGTTGGTTAGTATCAAGATTTATAAGGTTTGAAGGGTTGTCCTCAAGATTCATATACTCATAATACTTTTTCAATAAGGCAACATAATTTTCTGCAGCCGGAAAGATCGAGTCAGGTATCAGTTCATTTAATCTAATGTCTTCGCTATATGCCATTGTCGATTAATCCTCGTGGCGACTGAAAGTTTTAAACGCGGCAATACCATTTGAGCCATTTACCGATATGGTATCGAGTCGCATTTCAATGTTAACATCCTCAGTCTTGATGTATATCAACTGGTTATAAATTGGGGCAATGTCATATGAATCTGGTTGAACTTTAAGTGTAATTGGATTTGCTAAGTCAAACTTAACATTCGTAATTACAACTTCGCCCTTTTCAAGATCGATATATCCAACGTTATTATATTGGTTTATCTTATTGCCTGTAACTGCATCATAAAAGAATAGTCTTAAACGTAAAGGGTCATCAGTGATAAATTCATCGCCAACACGCATGTTGACACCTTCAACTTGGAAAACACTTGACTGTATAGTGCCACCTTCCTCGCCAAATTCGGCATAAATTCTACATGGGAACTTAATTGAATAATCTTCAGGCTTTGTTGGATTTGGTAAAAGTATCTTATACAATTTTGCTCGAGTAACTGAACTTATGATTCCTTCGTCTAATGAATCAAGATCACTTAAGAAGTTAGATGCTCTGAAGACGGTATTAAACCTGTTCAATATTTCATTGTTATATCGTGTAACATATGAACGAACCGATTCTTTAAGATTGGCTTCTGATAGTTGAGTTTTATTTGGATTATAATTAACACCAATAAAAAGTTCAATAAACGCGTATTCGCTATCAACTATCTCTGGAACTATTGCGCCGATATTTTTGTTTTTAAGATACGCAAGAATGTTGCTTTTAAGCGATGATGGTATTTTTTCACCGGCAGGTACAGCTGGAGCAATGAATACTTTTCCGTATATAGGCGGATCAGCTTCTTCGCCTCCCCATACCGAGCAATCAACAAGTTCTTGAAATCTATTTAAAATAAGACTACGGTAATCATTTGCAGTCACAGCGCGATCTTGAGTAGCATGATAAATAGGTGCGTTCCGTCGTATTGATTCGTCGCCTTCCTTTACCCGCCCACCGAATGTATATAAAAGATCGCCTGAGAATGATGTTGCAACTGAAGCTACTGTCGGATCAATATCGGTAATTGGCGTAGCCGCATTCAAATCATTTATGCCATTCGAGGCTTTACCCACAGTCTCAATATACGTTAATTCTATAACGCTTCCATTAGTCGGTTTTAACGAAATATTATTATCACCGAAGAACACCGAGTATTTGCCGAACTGGTTTTCTTTAAGAAAGTACGCCCTTTGTCGTGGCCCGACTGTTGCAATTTCAGTAAATAACGTGTAAGTTTCACCTATAGTTGCAGAAGCGTTCTCGTATACCGTAACTTTAAGAGTAGTTATGTCAGCGTTATCAGAAGTCAGTATAAATTGCTGATTAGGTATTAACCCATCGACGTTATACCTATCAGTCTTTGCCTTGCCCTCAATAACACTAACATCATTATAAGTAAATTGGTTATTAGCGTCTTTAATTGCTACATAAGAGTTGTCGGTAATAAACGTATATTCTTTACTGTTTATCTTTCCGCTAAATTTAAACCCATCAGGAAACACTATTTGCGTAGGTGATGCCGCAGTCCCAGTAACCACTACGTCTAAAGTAGCTTTTGCAGATTCAGCTGACTTAGGTATATAACCTAAAGTATATGCATGTGATACAATATTAGATCTTAATTGAGCGGTTTCAAGAAATGGTTCATTGACCGTCAAATGCGCCATCATTGCATTCATATGAGTGTTATAAGCAAGAAGGTCTACAAGTGAACTAATGCCGGACCCTTCAAAGTCGTAATCGATGAATTCTTCTTGATCCTGCAAAAAGTCTTTAAGTTCTTGACGGATTGACGTAAAGTCTAAATTTGATATATTGGAAACTGTATTAGCCATTTATGAAAATCTCTTAATAAGAAGGGTTATATCTACATCTCTTTGCGAGTTTATAATAATGCCGCTGATAGTGATATGGTAAGTGTTATTATTGTCCGTGCTTAGGTCAATGTCTTTGACTTTAAATCTAGGCTCAAACGTGAGTAAGCTGTCATTAATAGCTCGTCTTATTGCTGCTCTTGTTATTATATCATCCGGCTCAAACAAATAGTTATATAAATCGCAACCAAAGGTCGGAGCGAAAGGTCTTTCTCCAGGCCTAGTATTAAGTATGTTTTTAATTGAGTTCTTCACCGCAGCAAGATCTTTAAGCGGAACAATGTCACCTCTTTCAGGATGCGGTTTTAACGTAAGGTCGAAATCACTGTACTCCGCTTTTAAAGCTGATACGATACTCATTTAATACTCCTATCTAATAGTTAATATTTATAAACATTTTCTTATACTACTATTTAATAGTTAGTATTTATTATCATTTGCCAATAAAAACATTATTAGATCCTTGAGCAATAAAGGAACCGCATGTAATTGGATCAGCTATTCGCATTGCATCACGCCCATTAATGAATACCGTTCCTGATCCTTTCTTTGCTGCACCTACATGACAGCTTGACCCAACACAGTGAACATCATATGAATCACCTTTTCGTAAAGAACCTTTACCATTAACAAAAACGTTACTGCTTTTTGATGTATTAGCACGTGGGGGAAATGGGCCGTGGCCAGTGTCTAAATCACCGTCTCTTGCTGCAGGTCTTGCCATAAATTACTCCGGATATTCGCTATTAACTTTATTTACTAAACTATTCATTTCAGTGTTCCAATCCTTTATGACAAACAATGGTAAAACTAATTGAGCTGTTGCATTATCTTTGCTTTTAACAGTAACAGTAAATTCTTTATAAATGTTAACAGCATCGCCTAATGTATATGATGAAGGAGTACCGCCTGTACTAACACTACCATTACCCTTTTCGTATACGTTACCAGAATATGTTGGTATAATCGAATCGCTTGGCGTTCCGACAAGATGCAATTTACCAGACCCTTCATCAACAAAATTAATCCCCGGTGGCATTCCGGATGCAGTAGTAACTAATGCGCCTTGGCTGTCAGAGCTACCGACCGCAACAAATGAAACCGTTTTAGATTCATATGGTTTTGTTTCGGCAGCGTTTGCTCTGTTCTCATTAACAAAAGTTCCAAGGCCATCAGTGATAGTTAAAGTGTTTTCAAATTGACCAAACGGGAAGTTTGGCGGTATCGATAAAACACTCATTAGTTAATGTCAACTCTTGTAGCATCAATATCAATATTACCCGATACTTTAGTAGTTTGATTAGAGCTAAACGTTTCAGTGACATCACCGCCTACCTCAGTTGTTAAAGTTTTAGCAAATACATGTTTTACTTCGCCATCAACTTTAACATCCCAGTTACCTTTTATATAAGTAGAACAGTTTGCGTTAATTGTCAATGCAACATTACCTTTTACATTGCAGAAATCGTTTCCATATACTATTTCGTAGTTATCTAATTTGATTCTAGTAACAGTTGTGCCATCAGGATGTATTTCTTTAAAGGTTCCTGACTTATGATATTCATGCAATCTTTCAGCGCCTTTAGTATCATCTACTTCGTTAACGTGACCAGATAAACTTTCGTTAACAGTATTGAATGGATATACAGGTGCATAAGGAGTAACTGGTTCTGACCAAGTGGCACCAAGCGCATCAGGTACTTCAGTTGTAACCGAATCAGTTTTTAAGGTTGGAATATCAGTTTCTTTATCTCCAGCTCTTGCCAATCTATTTACATCAGGTTCTTCAATGTGAGTTGCTTTAGGATAAGTACCACTTGGATCGTTAAACCCAACAGTTTTGTCTGGCCCAACTAATGATGTGCTTGCAACAGTTCCCATTATAATCGGATCTTGTTTACCTGCACCATCTCTAAAGAAACCAACCACCCACGAGCCGTTTAATAGGCCGTGTATAGACTGTCTTAAACCGTTTACACCCGATGATGTAGTTGGTAACATTACTAAAGCCCATGGTAAATTTTCAAGTTTTATCTTTGATAGGTTATTAGTATGAATACCAAAACAGCGAACCCTAACTCGGTTCATCATCATTGGGTCATTTATATCTTCAATCACTCCGGTAAACCATTCCATCAAAATATTCCTCCTCTCATCATTAACTTTCTATCAAAAGAATCTTTCTTAATAGTAACAGTTGCATAATACACACCATTATCATTAAACTTGTGAACAACTTCAGTAATAAGATAATTGCCGCTCAACATTTCATCGTGGTGTACATCAACTATTGTAGGATCGGTAGCTTGCTGCAATGCAATTTCTAAAGTTTTGCCAGAAGAAATACTATCTGACCCAGTTATATCAATAGTATGCGACATTGCATATAAATTACTAAGCAGTGCTCGCTTTTTGTATAAGCTTGTGTCGGTGTGTTGACTAAAATTTTCAAACTTGCCATCATATGCTTTTACGTTTCGGTTTGAAACAAAATAAGCTCCTTCAGTGTCAGCTAAATCTATATGATAATTATCTGAGACAACGTAGTCTTTACTAAAAGATGGCATATCATCCTTACTTATATCAAAAAAATACTCAGTATATTCTTTAGTTGATATATCAATCATATGAGTTTTAGACGTAGCACCGCCTTCTTTAAAGGTTTTAAAGGCTGATAGACCAAAATCGGATTGTATGCTTTTTATTTTGTATGCTATCGACTCATTAAAATCGCTATCTTGGCCAGATTCAGCACCGTCATTTAAACTGTACTTTCCTATAATATCCGAACTAATCATGTTTTCAAAACTATTAATCACTTGTCCATTCCAAATGGTTTCATAAAAGAAAAACATACCATTATTAGTAGTCTGTGCTTTTGAAATCAAATATGCAAATGCATCTCGATAAGTAAGGTTTGGAATGATTCCGCCAAAGTTGCCTTCATCTGCGGCGTCTTCTAATGTTATTGGGTTCTTCTGATCAATCTCACTATATAAGTCTTGAAGAATTCCGCAAGCACTCCCATTAACGCCTGTACTAATACGCTTCACGGATGCATTCATTGCAGTTTGGTTTATAGCAGTAATAGTATATGTTTGTGATTGGTTATTTGGTCTGCTATATCCACCATAATCAATAACTGAAAGTTCTATGGTTTTTAGGGTATCAGTGTCCTTCAATAATATTTCTAAAGTTATTTGCTCTGAGCCTGTTACACCTAGATTTTCTAATAGCATAACAGCATCAATGATGTGGAATGAATACAAAGCAAATGTCATATTAATTGACTCATGAATCTGTATTTCTTTTATAATAAGCCTAATATCAGCTTCGTTACCATCTGCATTTTTAAGTTTTACGCTAACGAGTTTGTATTTTCCGGCATAATCATCGTTGTTACTCATTTATCGCCTTCCTATATGCAATTACAAAATCCTCAATGTATTCTTCTCGTATTATCCTTATATTTTTTCGATCGTCGTTAAGGTCAGACTCATATGTGTTGTATGAAACGCTATAGTCACTATAGTTCAAATTTGTTTGATTTGTAATGTATTCGCCATTAGCGTCTTCATAATGGTGTGGTGCTGCTTTCCAATCTTGTATTAGGTATTTCTCATTAATGTTATAGGTTTCGTTATTGCTATCACGTACCAAGAATTGTTCACCATCGGTAAATATATTATCAGAAGTATATCTAAAATATAAAGTATTAGTATCAGGACTGCGGCCAATTATTTCAGCCGTGGCTCCGCTAGGATCGATTGCTGGGATGTCTTCGGCCTCTGCTGTAGCAATCGCGGGATGACCGGTACCAGTTATAATTGAGCCTATAGGAAAGCCACCCGCAATGGTATTAGACTCGGGTTCATCTCCAGGCGTCTCAACACCACCAATAACTGAAACGTTAACATCGTTTCTATATAAGGTCATAGCAAAACCGTTATATTTCTTTGCAATATAATTTTCCAATGCCGAGTATGATAATGGCCAACCGTTTCTAAGGTGTACGTTAGCAACAAAGAAAGTCCAATGCAATTCAGGATTTCCATATAGTTCTTCTGCCAATTGGTCTGGTCTTTGGTCACCTAAAGAATACACTTGGTATGTAGCTGCCCTGTCAACACCACTATCAACAGCACTTGCGGTTCTAAATATATCGACTATTTCAGTATTATTGTGACCAGGGTAATCATATTTTGTTTTTGGAAATGCTCCGAAGAATGCCATTATCTGCTGCCTCCATTTGCTAAGTCTTGTATATCTCCACGACTTAACGCTTTAGTTTCTTGTAAAGTCAAGGTAACTTTCACATCATTTGGCACACCGTCTTCGTGATAGGCATTACCAAAATTATTGTATGATGTTGACATGTCAGTCAAAAAGCAATACCATGACCCTGGGACTTGTGACTGGGCCCCGTCTTCAAACGAGAATTTCCATTTATCTGGGTAATTTAATAGTAAGCTTGCAGCGCCTAGCTTTTCAGGATATAACGATTCTCTAAAAGAATTGACGATACCCTTTATCTCTTTCCACTCAGCTAAACTATTTGGGACTAAAGTAAATTCAAATGAATAGCTACGAACATTACTATTACTAAATTGTGTTACGGTGTTTGGATTCTTTGCTATACTGTTTTTTGTTGAAAAAAGATTGCTTGCTGCTGCTACTGGACCACTACCACCACCGATGATTGATAATCCTAAACCGGCCATACCCATAGCTTCACGTGACGGTGCAGCACCGGCAGTAGTCTCAGTAGCAGCCGCGGTCTTTTTGTCACCACCAAGTACTCCTAGGTCGATGTTTCCATAAGAAGCACCATCTCCAATTGTAAACCCGCTAGGCGCAGCTAAAGTTATGCTACCAAATGCTGTTTTTTTATGGGTGTATCTATAGAATATTATAAACTGACCAATTGATCCACTGCTAGTTGGGTACCTAAAGTCTCTCTTATCTGCTTTTGCCATCTTCTTCCCATTGGTATAAATAGTTGTATAATCTTTAATTATATTTATAAGGTATTATGGCACATTTCTATAAAGGTACATATAAAGTTAAAAATCCAGCAAAGTATGCCGGCGACGTGACCAAGTGTGTTTATAGGTCTGGGTGGGAACGGTCGGTGTTTAGATGGCTTGATGCTAACACTTCAGTAAAAGAATGGGCTGCTGAAGAAGTAGTAATTCCATACACGTGCGCAACTGATAATAAACGGCATAGATATTTTATTGATGTATATTTTGAATCTACGGATGGCAAGAAATGGTTAATTGAAATAAAACCAGCAAAAGAAACAGAGCCACCTAAGAAACCAACTCGTAAAACTAAACGATATATTCGTGAACAGATGACATACGCAAAGAACATGTCTAAATGGAAGGCTGCTACTGAATTTGCTCTCGATAATGGTTGTACCTTTGCTATTTGGACTGAAAATACTATAAAAGGCATGGGAATCCGTCTTTTAGGTAAATAATATATATTTGTGCACTATTTACTAGTTAAATAATATATATTTGTGCACTATTTACTAGTTAAATAATATATATTTGTACAGATTAATATTAATCTACCAATAAATAATATCTGTATATCTACTCACTCCCCGATTGACTAATCTATTATAACAAAATAATAAAGATATGTCAATAGGTAATTTAAGTTTATAGGAAAAAGATGGATAAATCAATTTTCAGAAGTCTTGAGATACAAGCATTTCGCGGTGGAGTACAACCTCGCACAAAAGAATCGGCGCAATGGTTTATGAATAAACTAAAGAATATGAACGACCTCAACCGTCAGAATATTCTAAAAGATCCTGCATTGATTAAAAGACAACGTGTCGGTGTTGGCTCTCTCTATCATTTTTTCTATGATCCAAAGCATCGTAAGACTTTGCCTTATTATGATTCGTTTCCGTTAGTCATAATGGTTGAACGTACTAAAGATGGGTTTTACGGATTGAACCTCCATTACCTACCGCCTAAACTTAGAGCAATATTATTTGATGGTTTACTTGAAACTACAAACAATAAAAGGTATGACGAAACTACTAAATTTAAAGTCAGTTATCAATTGCTTAAAAGTATATCAAAAATGAAACACTTCAAACCTTGTTTCAAGAGGTATTTAACTTCTCAAATAGATTCACGCATTGTTTTGATTGAACCTCCTGAGTGGGAGATAGCGACGTTCTTACCAACACAGCAATTTCAAAAGGCTTCACAAAGTAAAGTTTGGGCCGAATCGAGGAAAAACATATGAGTTCAACCATTGATACTTTAAAGGCAAGTATAAGAGGTGGAGGTGGATTAGCCAGATCAAACAAATGGTCAGTCGACATTGCTAAACGCATATCAGGTATTAAAGCATTTGAGGGCGTGGATGGAATTGTATTAGCTGAAAGCGTAACACTGCCTGGGCGAACTTTAGGAACTTCAGAATATACCACTAACCGTGAAACTCTTAAAACGGTTTATACATTTATAGATGATCCTGTCACTATAACGTTCCTCCTAACTAATGATTACCAAACTAAAAAATTCTTTGATGCATGGATGGCTGAAATTATTGACCCCGACACTTATAGGCTAGGATATAAAGACACGTATGCTAGCACGGTGAATATACATCAATTGGACACAACTAATAAAAAGATTTATAACGTAACTCTTGAAAAAGCATACCCAATTGTTCAATCATCGATAGAACTTAGCAACGTAAATGAAAACGATATAACCCGATTAACCGTAACATTTGCGTATGATAGATACATCATAGATAAATCGGTCGATAAATAAACTAAACAATTTAATAAACTATTGAGGTAAATAATGGCACTCCCAAAACTGAATTCCGTAACTTACAAAGTTAAGATCCCATCAACAAAGAAGATGATTACCTATAAGCCTTTTACTGTAAAAGACCAAAAGATGTTGCTTTTAGCAAAAGAATCTGGTGATAAAGGGCAAATGATCCGAGCTGCACGCGATTTAATAACGTCTTGCACATTAGGCAAAATTGATGCAAGCAAACTAACAATGTATGATTTTGAATACTTGTTTATTAAAATTAGGTCAAAGTCAATTGGCGAAACTTCTGATGTTTTAATTAAATGTAAAGAATGTCAACATAGCAATGAAGTTTCATTGAACCTTGAAGACTGTAGAGTAACAGAAACAGAAACCGATCTTAAAATCAAATTGACCGATGAAGTAGGCATTGTGTTAAAGTACCCATCATTTAAAGATGCTGAGCGTATGTCTGAAGAAGAGAATACTGATGAGCTGTCAACAATTGTATCATGTATTGATACTATTTACACCAGTGATGAAATACATTCAAGTGATGATTATACAACAAAAGAGCTGATTGAATTTATTGAGTCATTATCATCGATGCAATTAAAAACAATAGCTGATGCATTAAAAGACACCCCACACGCGGTTCTCGATTCAAAATTTAATTGTATGAAGTGTGGTGCAACTAACGAGCTGACTATTGAGGGTCTGAAGAATTTTTTCTAATTGGTCTTTCCCACGATTCTCTTGAGAATTATTATAAGACTAATTTTGCCATGGTCCAATTTCACAAGTATTCTTTAAGTGAACTTGAGGCTATGGCACCTTGGGAAAGACAGATCTACGTTGCATTATTATCGGCTCACATTGAAGAAGAGAATCAAAAGATTCAAGAACGCAATAACAGGCGGTAAAAGTAATGAGTAACGACCTCGACATAAACGGCGATAATAAAGTGGACGAAAAGGAATTAGCGATCTATCGTGGGAAATTATTAGCTCAACGAAATATGGCAACGTCCACGTTAGTTGCGGCTTTTATTTTAACTATTGTTATTTTGAGTCCTATAATTCCAGACGACCGTCTAAAGATCCTTATAGATATTATAGTAATGTTTTATCTTATGTGTGGCTCAATAGTGGGAGCGTTCATGGGATTTTCAAGTTATATGTCGAGGAAATAGATGTCAACACTAACGGCTGTTATAAACCAAATTAAAGAATCTTCAGATAGTATTGAAGAAAGCGAATCAATATACCTTAATGAAATATTTGATGCTATCAATGATAGTTTCAAATCTCTTGGGGCAACACTTGAAATCGGTTTTGCATTAGTATCAGATAGCATGACTGGTTCAATGCAGAAATTAGAAACTGAAGAAAGCATTCAAGATGCCAAAATCTTTGAAGATATAAACGAGTCAATTAAAGAACTTAAAGACGTTATATCCAAACAGAAGCTAAAAACCGAAACTGATATTAAAAGCGTTCCTAGTGAAACTGTTAGTTCTAACAAAGCTATAGTCATGGCTTCAAAGGACACTACCGCAGCAATAAAGGAAACTACTGAGTCATTAAAGGAAACCGCCAGCAATACATCTAGTGAAACTGTTATTACCCCCAATTCTATCGAAGAACTTAAAGTTGCATTATCAGACCAAAAAATAAAAGTCGACATTGATAATATTACATCTGATATATCAGTCAGTCTTAAAGAACTAAACAATGGTGAACAGTTAAGCGAAGAATTTGAACGTTTAAGAAGCACATTGGACACCTCATCAGCTGAATCTCGCGAAATCGCGCTTAATCAACTTGAGGCCTTTTCAAACCTAACTATTGATGCTGGAAAGTCAGAAAAGTCTCAAGAAGACATACGTGAATCGAATACCGTAACAGGTAAGATGGCTGCCGCAATGACTAACTTAAATGATGGTGTTTCAAAGCTTGGAGAAGGTTTAGGACAAATAGCCGGCGGCGCTGCAAAAGGTATTGGTATAGCTGGTTTGATAATGTTGTTCGTTGCTCCAGAAAAAGCAATGGAGATATTAGACGAGGTTATGAAAGTCTTTACGCAAGGTATAACTGCAATCACTGATCTATTTAGTGGAAGCACCGAAGGTCTTGAAGACTTTGTGAAAGATAATCCATTAGTTTCAGCTGTATTAGCCATTGCTGGTGTTATAGCAGCAATTATGGGCGTTATTAGTGTAATTGGTTCAATCACTGCAGGCATTGCGACTGTGGGCACATCATTAGGTGTTATAGGTGGTGTGTTCGCTACCATAGGTGGTGTGTTAGGTGCATTAGGCGCAGGTCCAGTTTTAGCAATTGCGGCCGTAGTCGCAGCTATAGGTATTGCAATATACAGTTTGGTCGAGGCATTTAGTGATGCGTTTGACGTGTTTAGCGATACAGGTTCAATCTTTGAAGGGCTGAAAGAATTCTTTAGCAGTTTCATTGGTAACTTCATCGGTATTATACTTGATATTCCTAAGGGTTTAATTTCTTGGATTGCCGATGCTTTAGGCTTTGATAACTTTTCAAAGATGCTTGACTCATTTAGTTTTGTCGATATAATTAAAGAGAAAATAGGATTAGTTATTGATTTATTCAAGAGCGTATTTGATGTAATCTCTGTACCGTTTGAAGTATTTGGTGCACTTATCGGCGACCTATTTAACGGGTTCGGCGAAATCTTTAGCGGTATCTTTGATATTATAAAAGGCATATTTACGTTCGATCTTGGCTTAATATTTGGCGGCCTGAGCAGTATATTCGGCGGCATCATTGATATTATTCTATCACCATTCACAGCAATAAAAGATCTTGTTGTAGGTTTGGTTGAAACAATAGGTAATGCTATAAAATCGTTTATTGCTGCTATAATACCAGATTGGGCAAAGTCGTTTATACCTGATAGCATATTAGAATCAATAGGAGTTAGCACCGGTGACGATGCTGATATGACTCAAGAAGATAAAGATATTGCGCGTAAAGAAGAAGCTATTAAAGCTAGGAAGGCAGAAGCTGAAGATCCTGATACTAATCCTTTAGTTGCAGCTGAACTTAACGAAGAAATTACTGAACTTAACGAAGAAATTGCTGCACTTAAAGTGACAAAAACTGAGAAAGCAAGTGAACAGGCAACGTCTGATTTCTTTAATGATGGCGGCTTATTTACTGATGCTTCAATAGATCGTAGCGCTATTACTGATGTATCAACAGGCGAACTTAAATCAATATTGAAAAGCTCCGATACACTAAACGCTGAAGATTATAAATTTATTCAAGAAGAAGTTGCTAAACGTGAAGCGTTAGGTGTTAAAGTTGTTGATGGCGAAGTTACTTTAGAGCCTCAAGCTTATTCGTTTCCTGAACAAAAAGACCAAGAAGCTAGTAATTTCAAAGGATTTGACCTCGAAACGAGTAGCACGTCTTCAATCGTAGAAAACGCTATAATGAAAGAGCAGGCACTACAGGAAAGTGCCTTAGTAACAAAGGCTCAAGATGCGCCGCCGGAAGCACGCTTAAATGACGGCAGAGTTGAAGTTGACGAGGCTAAGCGTGGCTATGCACCACTTGAAAAGATTAATTCAATGCTGCCTGATCCGCTTGGTCTAAAGGAAATGTTTGGTGACGATAGTAGTTCTATAATGTCAATGATGCCTGATCCGCTTGGTATTAGCGAAATGTTGTTTGGTGACGATAGTAGTTCTATAATGTCAATGATGCCTGATCCACTTGGCCTAAAGGAAATGTTTGGTGACGATAGTAGTTCTATAATGTCAATGATGCCTGATCCACTTGGCCTAAAGGAAATGTTTGGTGGCGATACTAGTTCTATAATGTCAATGATGCCTGATCCACTTGGCCTAAAGGAAATGTTTGGTGGCGATATGGTATCACCCAACTTGGAGTCTGATAAACCAGTTTCGGCATTAAGGGACGCACAGATTGCTAATAATCAACTAAGTGATATGGATAAACAATCAGGAACTGATGCTGTAGTTTCAGCAATCAATACAAGTGCGGTTAATAATACTTCATCAAATAATACAACTATTGTGAATAACAATAACCGTGGAATTGATGATTTAATTAGATCAATGGCATATAGTCCCGCATACTAAAAGGGGATCTTAACGATCCCCTCCTTTATTCATTTAAACTGTTTAGCTGTTTGCTAATTGCTCAAAGTAACTCAATGAGTCATCTTCTTCAGTACTAGTAGGAGTATCGTCAACTGCTATCTTTTCAGATTTAGCAGGTGCTTCTTTCCTTACCGGTGCTTCAGCTTTAGTATCAAGGTCGACACGTTCTGCGGTAGTCATTGGACGAGATTCACCAAGAACACGCATTAACTTAGTCTTCAATTCGTCATAAGTTTTATAGTTCTTAGGATCAGTATATACCGATAATGGTTTAATCTGAGCATATAGTTCTTCTAACTTATCGTCATCACCCGCCATGAACTGTGAAGCACCTGCGAACTCAGACTTATCATAATTGACCCAACCTTCAACTTTACGAATCTTAATCTTAAAGTCAGCACCTTCCCAAAAGTCATAAGGATTAACTGGCGTCTCATCATCAAACTGTGGTTGCATAACATCCATAATTTTATCAAAGATCTTCTTACCAAATTTATATTGAAAGATTTGACCATCATTAGCAGGATTAGCAGGATCGCTTACTACGTAGATGTTAGAAACATAATGCAGGCGACGTTTGCGATCACGAGCAGTTTGTTTATCTTCATCAAGACCACTTGACCAAAGTTCGCTGTTCATTTCAGAAACAGGATCTTCACCGCCAATTGAAGTTAATGAGTTTTCAATATACCAAAGACCAGTTGGACCTTGGAAACCGTGATCCCAGTATTTTACCCATGGAAGATCGTCACCTTCAGCCGGTGGTAGGAAACGGATAACGGCATAACCATTACCGGCTTTATCGCGAGTTGGCTTCCATAAACCATCATCACGATTTTTAGAATTGTTTGCGCCTGATGCTGCTTCGGCTGCTTTTACTAAGGCATCAATACCTTTAGAACGACTTTGCTTTAATTTTGCGAATGACATATGTACTTCTCCGGTGTATATTTTTGTATATCTGTATGATTCAAAAACTTTTAATAATAAAACATTATTGTGTAAACGTATCTAATATAATTTTTTTAGTTACGCCCAAATCTACTTCTAGGAATGGGTCATAATTATATATAAGATCTTTAACGTCGGGCCACACAATTGTATCGTTTATTTCTTTATCGACACGACTGACGAACTTAGTTAACTTATTTAATATAACGAGTGTTTCTAAGCAAATCTCACCTCCTAAGTACTTCTGTATAACTAATGGATAAGGCTCAGAATACTTTACAATTTCATCAAAGGCTTCAACATCAAATTGAAACTTCTCCAAATCAGACTTAAAAGTATAACCTAACGACTGACTAATACGTTGCCAATTTTTGTAAGTATCTTCATTGGTAATCATATCACCAACCCAATTGTTTCCTTTAGCAAAATGGGCAACGTAATAATCCAATAAAGATTTAGTATCATCAAACCTACGTGCCAACTTACCAAAGAAATACTTATCACGTCTTTTGTAATAAGACTTTGGGTTGGCACTAGTTTTGAACTTATACTTATTAGCATCGTAATCACTGGTGAAATGTAATCGCATTGCGTTGTACAGATAATAACAGTGATACGGATCTAATGACATACTTGGTTCCTTAATTGAGTAGCTATTATAACAAACAAATGATCGGATGTCAACAACTTTATACTGGTAATCTGCTATTACTATCGGATTTAATATAATTAAACTCGACAGCTTCAGCTTCAATTTTTGACTTCAATGGAGTGCTAATTAAACGTGATGCATCCATTGTGTCAATGCTGTTATCTTCACAGATTTTTAATACTGATTCGATATAGCCAGCATTAGTATTGTGTACCATGTTTTCAACCATCATAGCAAACTTCATCGACGTTATGAAATCAGTTTCTTCAGAAATCATTGACAACCTCAACTAAACTAAACTTCAAAACGTTTTCAATAATAAAGGAACGCCAACCTTGTGCTTCAACATCATAACACTTAACTGCACTATGAGTTTCACTTGTTAATGCAATTCCTTCTTCAGGAATATCGCACCCAGGAATTTTGTTTGCATCAGTGGTGCATCGCATTTTCCGAAATTCACCATTCTTTTTGGTAAATTCAACTACACATGTATTATTGCGAAGCGATTCTAATACATAACTCATATCATCAACTTTATTCACCTGACTTCCCCTTTTCACTAATATAACCATTAACTACTAGCTTTTTATAAATGTCTAGTAATTGCTTTGGCGTAACTTCGTCACCATAACGCCATTTCTCTGGGTCACGACACAGCCTTAAGAAGCTAGCATAGTTAAGAGGTTTTACCAACTTATCCGCTTCATTGTAAACATCTTTTGCTCTTTGTAAATACTGAGCGCCATCAAGCATTTCTTCGATGGCATGCTGACACCATTCATCAAATGTTAAATCATTACGATCAATAGAAACTCCATACTTATCAAGGCCAACTGCTGACCTATCACGTAACATCGTTACGATTTTTTCAGTTGTACTCATGTTACCACTCCACGTTTAACGTATTCATCTTCTCACGACTTTTAAGTACCTGCTTCTTCACCTTACTTTCCATGCGTCTTTCAGCATTTACTTTCTTTACACACTTTGCGATTAATTTTAAACGTTTTGCTTTTGTCATAATATAATTCCTTACCCGTAAATACTGTGAAAGTACTCTTCTTCAGAGATTTCAGTCTTGGTCACCTTCTTATGACCTGCGAAGTAATGTTCGAGAATTTCAGCAACATCCTCTTCCTCAACCCAGATGCCGCGACGGTTTTTAAGCGATTGTATAATAAAGTATTTCATAATATTTCCAAATGGTTGTTATCAATTTATGGTACTATTATATCAACAGTAGCGCATTGTGTCAACAACTTTATTAGAACAAAAAAGAATATACTTATAACTATTTGTCTTTTATTTGCAATAGATTTGCTTTGAACGCTTCAATGACTTCAGTACGTTTAGCTCCAGGCCAATATATGTAATCACGTTCAGGATTAGCACTCAAGTTATTCAGTAATGGGATTACCGCAGAATGCATTGCATCCAACTTACCACGAAGTTCTAATAACGATGATTCCATTTCAGCTGATGTTAACTCAACGGCCGCGGCGGCGTTTTGTACTACCTCAAGTTCGTTTTCATTGACTGCAGTGAAACCAAAATCATTAAAATCAAAACTCATAATCGTCACCACGTTTCTTATGCTTGATTTTGCCGCGTTTGCTTTCAGCTTTACGGTCTACTTCAACATGAGCCAAGTTATATTTCCTTGCCCACTTTGCGACGAAATTGCGGTGTGATGGTTTTACAACTGAATGTTGCATTGTAATACTCCTAAAATTTAAAGTAATGTTTACAGTTTATCATTTCTTTTATGATTCTTTAACCGTATCGTATAAACCCGAAGGTAAGCAAAGACGGTCATTATTGCGGTTGATATAGAAGCAATTGCGATGGCATTTGTTATATCCATGACTTCAACTATAAGCCATATTATTACAATTGACAGTGGATAGTTAACAACTAAACCTGAGATTACGATTTCGCTGGTTTCTTTAAAAACCGCTTTATTAATGTTTACCAAAATACTTCAATTTCCTTTTATTAATTTATAGATCTATTATAATACAAATTGACGTCCATGTCAATAACTTTATTAGATCGTTTAGTTATTAGGATAGTTCTTGAAGATCTAAGTTAAACTGTTCGGCTTCATTAGTTCCTTTCCAATACTTAAGTTCATCTTGAGCTGCTTTGATCTGTTCTTTAAGAGCTTTTACCATTTCAGCCGTAAGTGACATAATGTTCATCTTAAGTAAACGATCGGCATCGCTTTCGGTTGCAAAGGTTTCAGTTAAAATCTGTTTAGTAACATCAGCTTTCTTTCGACCTTTGAATTTAATAACCTCATCAAGTACGGCACTAACGAATTCCTTTTTAACGGTTAACCAACGGTATGCTTCCGACGTTTCAGCTTTGCGTAATTCAATTCTACGCTTAACGAAATTTGCCATACGATATTCAATAAAGTCAATGATTAATTGTTTATGGTCGTCATATTGACGTAAAGTACCGTTCCAATCAATTACATTTAGGTTTTCAGTATGTGACTTTTTAAGTTTAAGCAAAGCAATTAACTGATCTTCTTTTAACTTAGCAAGATCGGCACGCTTAAACCTTACTTCAAACGTGAAACCATCAGATGAACACTGATCTTCAAAGCCAGATATTTTATTCTCGCTCTCAAGTTTATCAAGTATCTTTACATAGGTTTCACGATCAGTACCATAAGGTATTTCACTGATAGCAACTGTATTGCTGTTAACACGTTTTACAATTCCATAACAATCATATTGATTATCAAGCATTGCCACAGTTTTGCCTTTGAAGTCAGGAAATATAATTGGAAGGTTTTTCTTGATCTTACCAGTTGTGATGTATTCTTTACACGCATTAATTAAATCTTTTGTAGAACGCGGCAGTATGTTTGTTGCAAAACCAGTAGCAATACCTTTTGTGCCATTTGCTAATACGAGCGGTATAACTGGCATATAGAATTTAGGCGGAATATGCTCAGGATCTTCATGCTGAAGTACAAGATCAATATCTTTAACATACTTATTAAAGTTAGGATGTAATCTGGTGTAAACATATCGAGCGGCACCTGCTTGAGGCACTTGACGTGTACCAAAAGATCCACGACCTTCAATCAAACAAACATTGTTATTCCACGTTGCGGCCATTAACTGGCCTGCACCTGCAGCACTAGCTTCTCCGTGGTTATATCCATAATCTGATACAATACCGGAAACGGCTGATACCTTTTTGAAGTCTTTTGCGGTATTGACTAAAGACGAGTACAAGTAAAAGCGATTAACTGGCTTCATCCCATCACAAATTGACGGAATAGCTCTGCTTTCAATTGTATATAAAGCAAAACCTTTTATTTCGTTGTTTGCCATTTCTGATAAACTATATTCCATTACTCTTGTTCCTTAAATGGTGCAGGCATCGGTTGCCAATGTGTTACACCGTTAAATAACATACCCATAGGTTCATCGAGGATTTTTCCTTTATGGGGATATCCTACACCTACGTTACCACCGTAAAAGTCAACGATGACCATCGTGTGTTCTAACCCAGGCATTTCATCTTTAACGCTAATCCAATTACTCATGTTTTATTCCTCAATTCAATTTATGGTACTATTATATCAAGAATCAACTTTGATGTCAACGGCTGTATTAGAACAAAAAAGAATATCCATATTCCTTTACGTCAACCAGTCTTTTCTTAATTGACTATCTTTACCATAAATAATTTCAAACCAATTAGGGTCGTCGATAGTAATAGTATCAAGATTTGGCGTATTGATAATCTTATCGTATTCTTGTTCGGTATGTGATGCAAGACCTTTTATGTAACGATGGTGATAGCCTGTAGATTCAGTTTTGAATTTAGCCGCGTCATCATACGTATAAAACCACTTAACGTCTTTACCTTTTGACGATATGAGAATAGGCGTTCTTGCAACATGAACTTTACCGTCTTCAAACAATCGAGGCCAGAATTTATAAAAGAAAGCAATTAGCAATGGCATGATGTGACCAATACCATCATGATCCTGATCGGTTAACGTTGCAATGCCATTATAGTACATACGATCTACACTATCAGGATCATTAATATCGAGTCCAAGTATTGCAACCAATTCTCCAAGTTCTTTATTCTTAAGTACATCAGCAGGTTTCATATCCCAAACATTCATAATAACACCACGTAATGGATATGCACCACTTGTCTTTGGATTACGAACTTTAAGGAAATAACCAATTGCGCTATCGCCTTCGGTAATAAACAAAGTAGAATCACGTGTGGTCGAAGCAATGTGTTTTGCGACTCGAACCTTTTTGAGTTTCTTTTGAGCAAGAGTAGCAGCACGTTTATCAGCAGCAATCTTCTTTGCAAGCTGTGCTTCGACAATAGGTCCAATGATATCTTCAGCGTTCATAATCTTACGCGCAATTTTATCAAAGGAATCGCCATCATAATGTACTTTTACTTCAGATAAATTAGATGTCAGCCTTTCTTTCGTTTGACTGTCATACTTAGGATCTTTAAAGTTACGAGCAAACAATACGAATGTAAAACCTGACTTAAAAGTAGATTTCGCTACATCAATTTTATATTTACGTTTAACCATTTTGATAAGTTCATCGACAATACCATTAGTAATGTAATCGACATACGTACCACCTTGTCGGGTATTAACACCATTGATATACGAAGTTGTTCTAAACCCATCTTCAGATGAAGCAACAAAGAAAGAAGAATTCTCACCTTGCGATATAACAATGCTTGCTTCATTATCAGAAGTATACATTTCAGCATACTTACGAATAGTAGAGGCTTTCAGTCTACGCTTATTGAACTTAAAGGCAATCTCAGGAAATGCAATCTCAAGTGACGCTAATCTATCTTCAATGAATGCCTCAATGTCAATTTCATCAAGTGTGTTAATAGAGAACAAATCAAAGTCAGGTGTAAACCGTACAAGAGTACCATTACCGGCTTTCTTTGAAGTATCCCATTTAATATCAGCGGCGCCATCTGTACAATCGACGTCGACGCGATTTCCTTTTGACCAAGTAGAGCCATGAAACTTTGTTGACATGAAGTTTGTACAGGCCGAACCTACACCGTTAGCACCGATTGTAGTACGGTTATCATTGAATGAAGAACCTGCATTAGTTCTTGTCCAAGCTGCGACAGGTTGAAGAATTTTATCTCCGTCTGGTGTTAGGATTTCTGCTTGAGGAATACCTCTGCCATTGTCTGAAATTTCAATTGAATTTCCGTTGACGTTGACCGAGATTTGATTTGCGTATTCATAGTTTGTACGGATAGCTTCATCAATAGCATTATCAATGATTTCATCAACCATTTTGATAATAGCAGGAACGTATTCATAATTGCCCCACTGACCGCTAATGAATCTTTCGACTTTTTCTTTTGAGGTTGAACCTAAATACATGCCCGGCCTAAGTCTGCAATGGTCACGCGCCGACAGTATTTGGAAATCTTCTTTACTCATTTGGTATCCTTTATCAATTTATGGTACCATTATATAACAGTTTGACGTCCGTGTCAACAACTTTATTAAATCATTTAAGCATTAATTTCAATCAAGTCTTCAATTAATGCTTTTTTAACTTTAGTGCTATCTTTAACACTATACTCTACACCTAGCTTTGAATAAATCAGATATTCAGCCATGTTAAGATAATAGCCATCCTCGCAAATCCAATATATGTTACCTAGGATTCTACCAAACGAGCCTTTTTTATCTTTAATGGTTTTTAGCGTAACGCTTTTACCTAAAATGTTTTCCTCGACAAATGCTTTTGCCTTCTTTCCCAATGCCTTTTCAGCAAGGTTTTTACTTCGTGTCTCAGGCGTATTAACTCCGTTTAAACGAATCGTTCTTGCTTTAAGAACTACGCCAAAACCTAAATCTATATCGCCGATAACTGTGTCACCGTCAATTACTCGTGTTACGGTAAAATCGTATTCGTACATGTTTTTATTCCTATCCGCGAAATAGCATTTCAGTATCGTACTTATTTCGCATTTGTATTAGTTTCTTCAACCAATTTCCTACGGGTTGAATGAATTCTTGTGGGGGATTACCGTCGACCGTAATAAGAACGACGACTTGCTTTATTTCTATACCTGTAAGCTCAAAGAATGCGCATGCATAAAACGTGCATTGAATAAAATAATCATCTATCCATTCTTGTCTTTTAGGTTTAGCGGCTGTCTTAAAATCTATAATTGATAGTACGCCATTATATTCTGCGATACAATCAACTCTACCTGCTAATCTTAAAACGTTTGAATATAACGCAACTTCTTGATAGTACACGTTATTGATATTGTGGAGTAAAGGTTTGATACTATTAAAGTTAGCTTTGATGTGAGGCATTAACTTTTGTTCATTAACTTCTTCATTGTTAATGTAGTTTTCTATAATAGAATGAACCTGTGTACCTCTTCCTGCAGCAATTCGACTTACTCGATTTGCTTCTTCAACACCAACAGCTGCTCGCCAACTGTCTAACTTATCTCGACTTAAGTAACCAAGCATTGTTGTTATTGATACGAAGCGACCACCTTTAGGCGTTACGTAAATACGTTTTTTGTTTTCAGAAACGGTTTTCATATCGTCGTATTCTAAAAACGATTCGTTGAGGTGATTATATCTAGTGGTCATTGATAGTATTCTTTGGGTGATTCTTTTTGATTTCTTTAATCAGTTCTTTGTGCTGACTCGAAGTTTTGATTTGAGCGCCTACACCAGTAACGATTCTTGGTGCACTTACCACAGTTTGAAGATGCGGGTTGTCTTCAAGATACTGAGCGCGTTCAGCAATCTTTAACATTTTATCAAAGGTTTCACCAGTGTTGGTGTCTTTAAATTCATATAGCGGCATGTTTATAACCTGTAGTGTATTGGACGTTCGTAACGCCCATCGTTTTCTCTGAATATTGAAATCTGTTTGCCGTCATGTGTCCATCTAAAATTTTGACCATATGATATAGGATCGAATGATATATCCCATGCCTCGATTAAACCTTCAGCTTCAAGAGCGGCATTTAGAGTTTCAAACCAATTTTGTTTAACAGTCATAATGTATTTCCTTTATCAATTTATGTATCTATTATACAAAATATTGACGTCCGTGTCAACAACTTTATTAGAACAAAAAAGAATATACTTATAACTCAGTAATAATATTAACAATGCCTTTCCAATCCCAAACCCGATGTATACTCTCATAAGTTTCAATACCCATGTTATGAGTATGCATCATTAGTATTGACTCTAAACCACAATCAACACCGCATTCAGCGTTCTCAACTTTGTCTTCAACAAAATAACAACCAGTGTCACCATAATTGTCTCTTAGGACTTCGTCTTTATCAGCACCAGTATCAAGGTAAATGAATTTCTCAAACGTAGTAATACCAAACAGGTTTTGGAGGTTTTTAGTGCGAAGGTGTTGCGCGTTGTAATCGTTACTTAACGATGATACTACATGGAATACATACCCATGCTCTTCATGCAATTTACGAATGTATTTAATTGCATCTCGAAGTGGAGGAAGATTGTAAATAGCAGCGGACTCATTAAAGATACGAATCAACTTTTGTATCTCTACCTTAGGCATATTATAAACTTCAGCCATGTCATACGTATGAACATCAACTTTAGGGTACCCGTGGCGAGTCATCCATTGTGTGAACGAATATGTCCAATCTAACAAGACGCCATCTGCGTCAACTACAATAACTTTTTCTTTCATAATTTATTCCTAATAATTAAATATTTTTCTGTTCGTAGTCTTCAATTTCGCTTTCAAGTGTCTCGACAATATCTGAAAGCCGAATGATTTCACACTTTTGTTGAACCGTAGTTCGGATGTCGTCAAGTCTTCGAAGATCTGGTAGATACGTAACATAATCCCATTCGCCGTCTTCAAGTAACATGTAACCGTTTGAAGTGTATTTGTAATAAAGATTATCATCGCCAGTATGAGTTGCGCCCATAATGTCAGGATAACATTTTACGTAAGGTTCACTCATTCGCCTTGCTCCATAATAGTTGAACAGTGATAATCATGATGCTTCTCCAAGTTTATTTAATTTATGGTACTATTATACCAAATAATGACTTCCATGTCAACGACTTTATTAGAACATTTATGGGCCCCGAGAGGACTTTATATTCCTTTTTGTTCTAAGTCCATAGGTTGATATAGTACTTACTGAACAGTCTCAAACCTTCGTCTCGCTTGACTCTATCGGCATCGTTTTGGAATAAAGCATCATCTCTTTGATGTATTTCAAACGCTTCTATCATTTTGTCAATAATATTCTCCCAACGTTTGTAAAAGTTAGCATCAGTCCACCCTGGTTGGACTTTCATTCTCTCGAGGTCTTCTATAGAAGGATGGAACTCTTCATCAGCGTCTTTAAAATCAGTAAGAGGCGCACCATTTAATTCAGACCTAAGCTGTTTTAACATTGGAAGAATGATATACGTTAAAGTACTATCCATTGAATACGTATCCCAACGATCAATTTTAACATTAATACGCTTTGATTCTTTCCAATTATTATACATGCCATTTAACGATTCGCCATAATCGTACCCAGGGATTTTTTCAATTTTATCTAAAAGCGTGTACACACGGTCATCACCGATGATTGGCCTAAACAATCGAGCAATTTTATATGATAATCCAAAATGGTCTGAATACTTTTTAATTTTTACTTGCATATTAATATTTCCTCTTAAAATTCAGAATAACGATCGCCTGAAACATCAATGATGTTAGGGATCTCCAGTTCACGCCACATTCTTAGTACTTGCGGTCTATCATCAAACGCACCGACAACATCGTACTTTTCTCCAATATTGTCCCAGAACAATTCTTCCTTAACAACGAAGTCTTTACGCCTATCACCTTCAGGTCTCATATAAAGTTCTATGTTGCCACCACCAAAATGCTCAGCAATCCAATTGTGAGTATCTTGATAGCATATAGCATCTCGACCTGATAGAAAGATTGGTTTTGCGATTGCTTCACGTAGTGCACCTTTAATCATTGCAATAACAAACTTACGTGGAATATCATTTTTTACTTTATCGTAATCATAAGGACCACGACCTCCCATTTTAGCAATAGTTCCATCGACATCAATGATGATTGCTTTAGGATTATCGCAGTGCTCATGTACAGGCTTACAAAGATACGCATTCATTTTCAGATATTGTTTCCACAGAACGTTTTCAGCAACACCACCTTCGCGTTGAGAATTTCTTTTACGTAACTCATCCCACGAGCATTCAAAAACTTTTTCTTGATATGAATATCCGTGAAGGTGCGCAAACTCTTTCCATTCAGCGCGTACGTTAGGATTTAGGTTGGTGTCAGAAACTATAATATCTGAACGATATTCAACCGCCGTAACAGCAAGATGGTCACATGCCGCAGATATTTTGCGTTCGTTAGCTTTAGTGAATTTCCAGTTGTCCCAATTGCGCTTTTTACCGAGGAAACGCATATCATCGCGGTTAATATTAGTAATAGAACGATTACGCGCGTACTCTTCAGCCCAAGTAGTTTTGCCAGAGCATGATGCCCCAACGGTCAGTATCATTTTGTTCATAAAGTTTCCTTTCAATCAATTTATGTTAATATTATATCAATAATATGCTACAATGTAAACTACTTTATTAGAACGTTTAGTTATATAGAATGTGAAAAGTATTTATTCTCGATTGACTTAACTTTATTTAAAATGTCAAGTCTATGGCCATGTTTATCAATTGAGCATTCCATACCAGTTGCTTCGGCACGCCTCTTAAGTTCAGCGCTTGCATCAATTGAAAACAAAATATACTTTTTGTTCTGATTACATGACTGACATTTGGCTTTTATACTTTCATATACCGCAACACCATCAGTGTTTGGCCTGTAATAATCTAAGAGCACAATCATGTTTTCTTTTGTGTTTGTTATATAATCAACCGCTTTATCAACATCGTTAAAACATAATATATCTGTTTTAGCATACTCTGATGTAAAGATAAACGAATTGACTGCCAACGCTATGTCAGAATCGTCTAATAATACTATTTTCATTTTAATACCCTCTCTGAAGTATTTATAATGATCTTAAAACCATATACCGTAGAGGGTATATTGAAGCAAATATACCGTAGAGGGTATATTGGAATGCATAGCATTGAGATAGTTTATCGGTTTCCCAATTTACCAGTCCAGCCTTTGCCTTTAAGAACAAAGTTACCGCCTGTGATAATCTTAACTAAAGAAGCGTTGCCGCACTCCTCACATACCGTCAACGAATCATCTTTCATTGACTGTTTTATTTCAAATACATCAACATCACAAATGTCTTCTGTACATTTATAAGTATACGTTGCCATATTAACTACTCATCCTCGCTAAGTCTTTATAAACTGGTTCACTTCCAACATGAGTTATTTTAATGATAACCCAATTGTCTGGTATATATTCACTCATTCGTCTCTTCCTTTCAGTAATCCAGTTGACCACCTTATTGGTTGGCCGTAGTGTTCTTCAAATTGGCGTATCAGTTCTTCATATGTAATCAGTCTTTCATCTTTTATATTGTCCAACCAATCACCAAAGGCATTCCAGTCTTCGTGGCGCATAGGGGCAACACCGTACTCGCTTTTACCACACCAGTATTCTTCCTCATCAAGCCCGTAGATGTCTATACGTCCACAAGAATACTCTACATAATCTTTATACTCTCTGACAGGAAAAGGTTCTAATACTCCTTTTGATTTCTTCATAACATAAGGTATGTTCCTATCTTCGTACCACTTAGTAGAGATTGGCCCCATCCAGTTTGTACTGTAACTAATCACAATCTAAGGTTTCCTTCACTCATTGTACTGCCTTCCAGTAAGACATGATTCTCTCGAACGCCGCAATGTCCTTGAGTATTTCCACTCTGTCGGCTTCGGGGTCATTGTACGTAAATATATTAACAGTCACACCTTTATCTAAATTCGCTAAATCTTCTAAGGCCCATTTAAGTTGCTGAGAGAGTTCGGCTCTCATAAGCATATTTGCTGATTCGTCTGACAACTCAACTTTCATCTACTCATCCTCGCTAAATCTTTCATTTGTTGTACGTCAATTACTGGAACAGCATTTGACTTGTGCATTGTACCGATACCCTTGATTAGGGTTCCTGTGTAAACCATACTCTCTTTCTTTTGAGTATTGTGGGCGCCACTATCGACTGATTTGTGAACCACGGTTGACCTACGGTAAGGTTCACTCTTAACTTCTAAAGGCTGGAATTCAGGCGTTGCTTGTTTCTTTGTTGACCATGCGTTGTAACTCTTCTTACGTCCGCATGACGTATGTCGCATCGAGCCATGCATCATAACACCATCTCAGTATAGTTAGAAGTTTCGCCACACGCTAGCAGTGTGTGCCCGCGTAATACGTTCTTATGTTTGGAAACTGCCCTGAACTCGCCGGCAACCTTAGTGACGTTAACTGGAGTTTCCCATTCTTCATAGAAATCCGCTGGAGAAGAAGTGGCACTTATTGAAAGTATTGACTCAGAAGCGTACTCGTCAGAAAATTCAATGCAATTGCTAATTTCAGCAATATCTGCTTCAGTCATTTCGCCACAAAGAATATAAGTGGTACCACCTTTGTTTTTCCAATACTGAGGACAGGCGCCTTCACCAGACCAATCGTGGGCACCATAGTTTTCTCTGAACTGGGTTGTTATTACTTTAAACATAATGTATTCCTTAACTCAATTTGTATAGCTATTATATCAAAGAACTGCAGTTGTGTATATAGTTAATTGCATTGTTTTTAGAACAAAAAAGAATATCCATATTCCTCTTCAGTATATAAATTGCTTTAACTTAGAATCTTTACGATTCGTTCTGCAAGTTCAGTGAACCACGTTTCATAATGTCCACGCGAAGTTTCAGCAGCCGTACCAATACGAATACCACTTGTTTCCATGAAAGGGCGAGGATCGTTTGGTACGCCGTTTTTATTTACGGTAATACCATTCTCTTCAAGCAAATCAGCAGCTTCACGTCCACTATATTTACTATTGCTTAAGTCCATTAATATGATATGACTATCAGTACCGTCAGTCAGGATCTTAAACCCATTAGCATTGAATACTTTACACATTGCCTGTGAGTTTTTAATAACATCTTTGGCATATACGCTAAACTCAACATCACTAGCTTCAATGAAACATTGTGCTTTAGCTGCAATGATATGCATCAAAGGACCACCTTGCGTCCCTGGGAAAATAGCACCGTTGATCTTACGAGTGTATTCTGGGTTATCCCATAAAATAATACCGCCACGAGGACCACGAAGTGTCTTATGTGTAGTTGAAGTTACAACATCAGCAATACCAATTGGGCTATCATAAACACCACCCGCAATCAATCCTGAGTAATGCGCCATATCTACAAATAATATTGCACCAACTTCATCAGCAATATCTCTAAACTTTTGCCAATCAATTTGACGTGGATATGCGCTAGCACCTGCAATGATTATCTTAGGTTCATGTTTAATAGCTGCTGCAGAAATCTCTTCATAATCTAATAAGCCGTTTTCATCAACACCATATGTATGAGCATCGAACCACGCGCCTGACACATTTACTCCAGCACCATGCGATAAGTGACCACCGCTAGATAAGTCCATACCAAGAATTGTATCTCCAGGCTTTAAGAATGCTTTGAAGACCGCAAGGTTAGCATTAGCGCCTGAGTGAGGTTGCACATTAGCAAACTTAGAACCATACAGTTTGCATAGCGTATCAATAGCTAATGTTTCTATTTCATCAGCATGATCACAACCATTATAGTATCGCTTCCCAGGGTAACCTTCAGCATATTTGTTAGTAAAAATGCTACCTGCTAAATCCATTACTGCTTGACTTGCAAAGTTTTCACTAGCAATAAGTTCAATCGTTTCATTTTGTCGTATAGCTTCTCTTTTAAGGATGCTATCAATTTTTGCATTTATTGCCATTTACAGATGTTCCTCTTTCAGTTATTAATCTTCAACATACTTATTAAATACTTGCTGAAGTGTCATTATTTTTGGTTTACTCAGCTTGCCGATTAATTGCATTTGCAATGCATTTATCGAAGAAATTAGACTATCACCGTCGTAATCCTCAATGTTCACTTCGAACTCTGAAAATTCTTGTAGAAACGCATTGCTTTCAGAATTACCAGTCGTGGTGTAATACTTAGGGGATGTGAACAGCGCAATGATATCAGCTAAACATGATATTGGTTGGGTTTCCATAATAGTAACTTCACAAGGAGTGCTTAATGCTAATAGCTTTTCAGTACCATCAGCAAATTCACAATCTATACCTTCATCAGATACATTCATTTCTAAAATAGCTTCAAAGCCATCAACTATAACCTGATACCTTGGGTACTCATCGTACATAATATAATTCCTTAAAACTGGTTTTTTAAATCATACTTGTTTAATAACGAAGCTTCACGTATAGCACCTAACTCAATAGAATTAGCTCTTCGCAAGTCAGCTTCACTATGATATAACTGTTCAGCTGCTTGCAAACTTAAATACGTACGATTTGCTGCAGTATACTTTTCCTGCAAGGCTTCAGCCGATAATTTGCTATAGCCTGTAAAATCTAAATTAATCTGTTTCATTTAATACTCCTTAACTCAATTTGTAGATCTATTATATCAACAATAGCGAATTGTGTCAATAGCTTTATTAGAACAAAAAAGAATATCATTATTACCTTTTGTTCATATCTCAGACATAACGATTTTCATACCGACAGTGCCTAACATAATTTTAGTAATTAGCTTTCCGCCCAATTCGCGCTGATAGAAATATGGTTTTAAAGCAGGATACTTTGTTATATAACTGTCTTTCGGTGGAACTTCATTAAGGTCAGTTTTTAATATATCAGTAGCCTGTGCTGGTGTTTTAGCATAGCTTTTGATAAAATCTATACCTAATAGTTTGACCGCAAAACCTAAACTTGGTCCTGACACTTCAAAGTATGCGCGGTCAAAGTCTTCTTTCATTATTGAAGCAATACCTTTTTTACCTGCAATAGTTCCATTAGTAAAAACTGCAACTCTTTTACGGCCACCCTTATCACGATACATTGCACCCGCAACGATCTTACCACTTGTCCTTACCAATTTCCAAAAAGGTATATTATCAATCATATCTTCAGGCGATTTAAAACCTTTACCTTTTTGTCCACCGATAGCCTCATAACTTTTTTGAATCATATCAAAGACTTCTTGAGCGTACTCAGATTTCTTTTCATCATTGCCTAATAAATTCACAAAGCGTTCATTAAGCATCGCGTGCCATAAGTTTAGTTTAGTTTCTTCTTTGAATTGTTTAAATGATTTCATACTGTTCCTATGTTGCCAGTGTTTAACTTATTTATATTAATGAATATATTCATATGCGTAATGTCGTTCAATGATTTTATTAATATTTTCTACATACTCAATTCTATGATGGCCTGCATCGTGTGTTGTTACATGCGCTCTTGCTTTTAAGAATTCATTTATTAAAACTGCAGGTATTACTTTATCACCTAATTCAATATAAGCATGAACTGCAGGTGCACGTTGTAACTCTTGTTCGGATAAAGCGGTATATCCGTCATACTTAGGGAATAGTGATGGGTTTAATAATACACAAGGTATATTACGTTCAGCGGACTTCTTTAATGCCCAATAGCCGCCTAAACTATGACCGACTAATACATCAGGTTTAATTCTGTCAATCAACTCATCATACAAATTGTTAACGGCATCATATCCTAACTCCAGATAATCAACCGTTTCACAATACTTTTTTCTATCAATCGTAGCAAACTTATTGGTGTTATTACTACTGTTTAAACCATGAAAAAACAAAATCACATCAATACCTCCATCTCAAATATTATTATATTACACTATGCTCTTAATGTCAATAGTTTTCTTTCTAATTGACCTACCAATTGCCAATATAATTAATGAAGCTGCGGTTATACTGACCAATGAGGCGATAACGAATACCACCATAAACGTAATCATTACTATGTTTTCCTGTTATTTAAAGTTAGGGGGTTTTGCAGCCAAGGTTGTTGGCGGCCATTTGGTATAGGTTAATTGATCTTTATCATTAGTTAACGCGAAGTTTGAATTCTTTCTCAGTTTTGCTGACTTTAAATTACGACGGCGGCCATGCATCATGCATCAATTCCTCTAGGTTGTTATTTATACATTTCCTGAAGTTCGACTTCAAGCGCAATTGCTTCAAGTTCCCATGGTGATTCTTTAAGATTATTTGAATATTCTTTGCCTAACCATGAATAAACACCTGACTCAATTATAAGTCGCCCTTCAAGAAATTGCTTTGCGTGTACTAATTCATGGATGATTGTACGGCAGATTTCTTCATCTTCAACCTTTTCTCCATAAATTTTGCGGTATACTGATATGTCGGCATATTCAACATTGCCATCACAATAACCGTAGTCAGAAGCAGTTTCACTTTCCATTTCAAATGCTATATCAATTGCTTCTGTTTGAATACCAAGGTAAGTAGCAACATTGTTTGCTAGGTTGATATATCGGGTATTGCGTGTATTTAATATTCTCATAATCATTTCCAAATAGTTGTTATCAATTTATGGTACTATTATATACAAATCTACATCCAATGTATAATAATTAAAAAGAATATGATATATTTGTTGGTTCTAAAAACATACTTTGAGCTATACCATGAGCACACCTGCTTAGATAGTAATCAATGAATTCTTCTCTATCATCAGCCAAGTATAGCACCTCAATGTCAAGTACAAACATAACCGAATATTCTGGCTTTACTTCATCGTTTAATACTGGTGTTAATTTTATTTTAAACGGTCTGCCACGAGCATGGTTTGGGAGTGAGTCTTTGGTTGGATCATAAACTGAAACATCAACAATACACATTTTTACGCGTGACTTGATACGGTCCTTCGCCCAATCAAGTAATAAATCATATTTATCTTTCATTTCATTATACACTTATGTTGTAAATTATATGTTATAGGATCACAAACAATTATAGGACCCCAACCATTTTGCCGATAAAGATTCGCTAACTTATGTAATATCTTATCAGGATATCCGCGGTTCTCTTTTCGAGCAGCGTCACTCCTATCAGTATATAACTCAACGTTATTAATCCAAACGTTTTGATCTTTACCATCAGCTCTTGTCAATTTACGATCTCTGATAACCCAACCGTAACCGCCGTTATAAGCAGACAAAGCAAATGACCAATCATCACAAACTTTAAGTGTACCTTCACCACCCCAATAGGTAATTCTATCAAGCAAATACTTATCATATATTAATAATGCTTGTATTGCCCATATTGGATTAAGCGGTTCGTTTGCAACTAAAGCAGGAAACTTTCCAGAAACCCATTCCGCAGTCTCTGGAGTGAACTGAGTTAAACCATCAGCATACGGACTTTTTGCATTTGGATTCCAAGTTGATTCTTTATGTATCTGCGCAGCAAAAACTGCGGTAGGTGCATTCAAACCAAAATGGTATTGAGAATGTCGCATAAGATCACGTTTATACTTTGCCGCGTTATCCGGAATAAACTCTTTCGAGAATACTCCGGCGCCGACAAACAATAGTGAAAGTATCAAATACTTCATACGCCCATTGTTACTCCAAGTATAACTGACATCATAATTATCGCGCGTCTAATCAATGTTGCAGCGACAATTGTAGGGTGAGTTGCATCAGTCATTTCATGAGGTCTGTATTTTGGAAACAGAATCACATCAAGGAAATAACCTAATACTGCCGCGATACTTACCAATGATAACTTGTGGATTATCAAAGGAAATTTAATATCGGGACTTACATAATATACAAATCCTAATAGCAAAAATGCTATAAGTAAAAACCCTAATCTGCCTTTCATTTACCAATTCTTCTCTGAATAATTTTAACAGATGCAGGTGATAGTACTTCAGTATAATTTGCGTTATTAAGGGTATCTGCTTTCAGCCGAGTTGACATAAACCTTAAACTGCGCATTCCTTTGTGCTTATCCGCATATGATATTAATGACATTCCATCACAAGTAATGTTATTATAATAATCATTAAACCTTAATAAGAACTGATTTTTAACTGCGGTTAATTTTCTACGAAGAGCTGATTTTTTATCCTTCGCAACTATTTCACAAATGTTTTGCAGCGCATCATTCGCATCACCGGCTTTTGCTGTAGGAGCAAACATCATGACCATTACTATCAAACCAACTACTATAAATTTAAACATTTTTAATCCTCTAAGTATTTTTTCCACTGTTTTGCGAAACTGCAATTCTTTGCGTTTTTAAATAATGGGGCAATCGCTGAATCTTTAAACCCAGCTAAACCACACCCAACTCTTGTGACAAAAAATCTGTCATCAATAGTATCGTTACCGTGTGTATAAGATACAAATTTATCTATATACTCAGTTATTTGTTGAATATCCAAAGTCTCAATACGCCAACCCTTTGTCGGTATAGCGTACGATTGTCCAATAAGACCTTGACCTTTTCCCATTTCTGCTCCATACATGTGCTCTGCGCAAGCAGCCGCCCCTGCCCCGTGTACTCCTTTTAAGTTAGAACCAAAGACAAATATTTCGTTGTCTTTTGGCCATGTGCCGTCTTTATGAAACTTCATTCATTGTTTTCCTTATAATAAACTCGTAATGATTTAATATTTTATGTTCGTCGACTAAATGGTTTCTTTCAAAATATCTCTTGTCATTTATAATACTGGACAATACATATCTTAAGTCTTTATTAGAATCCCTTACACGAATAACATCATCGAACTTTACATATACTTCATACCTATACCCAGGGTAAAACGTATAACACCAATACCCTTGACCTTTTTCATATAAGATGTTAACCCAAACCTTTTTAGTTCCAACCGTTCGGACTTTAAGATTAACAAACAGTTCCATGTCAGTCAATTGAGTAATACCCTTCTGGCGTTGAATAATACCAAGTGCCCATAGCATTATTTAATTCGGTGTCTTCAGGTCTTTCAAACATTGACCCACACCCATTACATTCACTAACGCTTAAAGGCAAATCATCCATTAATGGATTTTCTTCAATTTGCTGAGTTATAAAATGTACCTCATCACAGCATTGGCACCAGTCATAGCCAAGTATAGCAATTTTGTTTCCAGTTATTTTGCCATCTTCCCATTCATTGGCATCGATGAAATTTTCAGGAAGTGGGCGACTAAGGTCTTCCTTTGCAATATCCAATACTAGCTTGCGGTCAATCCAATATTCACGAAGCATGGATGATTTGTTATCATAAGTAGCTTGACTCATATTTCAATCACCGACGTGTGTGCAAAATCAAGATTAGGTTCGCCAGCCGCGACATAACCGCGTGGGTTGCAGAGAACACGAGTATTATAAATGTTATAATCGAAACTGTTATGAACATGCCCATGAATCCAAATATCAGGTTTATGCTCGCCCATAAATGATTCAAGGTTGGATGCGTAAGCAGGCGATAATAATTGTCCTTTATAGTCTTCATGTATTGACATCTCGGATGGCGCATGGTGTGACACCACCACGCTTTTGTTATATTCTTCGGACTGTAAAGCAGCCGCAATCTTTTTAGTGTGCTTTGCAAATAACTCAGACGTGTATCTTGGTGATATTTTTCGATAGTCAGGCTCAGTACGAATATGTTTATAATCATTCATAGAAGTCTGTGCTTTATATTGGGAGTGAGGCATAGTAGCACCACCATGCAGATAATAATCAGTCCACATTGTTGCACCAACAAATAGCACGCCGTCAATGATTACATGTTCGCCTTCGGGCAAAAAGTGTACATTAGTGCCCCGAAATGCATTGTCGAGTTTACGATTAACACTTTCGATTGAAGACTGATAGTATTCGTGGTTTCCCGGCACATAAATGATATGTTTATGCGGCTGAGCTAAAATCCACTCGACCTGTCGATTCTTAACACCAATATCGCCTGCAAGAACCATTACGTCAGCACCGTCATTGAATATGTGATCCCATTTATGGTAATCAAATTCCAAATGAAGATCAGAGTAATAACTAATTTTCACGTTTTGGCTCCTTAAATATTTTGTAAACAAAAACTAAATAGCAAATGACTAACATCACCGCAACAGGTGAGCCAAGTGTAGAATGTAGCACTAGGACTAAACCTGTTAGATAACCTATTATAACAATTATACTTAAAACTTTAAGCAGCATTTCTTGATTCATCGTATGTACCTACCTTTTTAAATTTACGATACGAACGCGAAAACTTTAAGCTTGGTTTCGCAAACATCTTAATTACTTCAGTACCTTTAGGTATATATCCAACACAACGTTTGCGGTCATCAAACAAATACGAATGATTGAAGTCTTGACCTTCTGGCCATTGAGTGATTTCTTTTTCAATAGTATACATTATAAAACAACTCCGTATTCACCAGTAGTAAACCATTCAGGCTTATTCGCAATCCAACCCATGTTAAACTGCTCGTTGTTTTTCTTAATGTAATAACGACGATACGCCTCAATGGGATCTTTAATATCAGCAAGTTCGTATTCATCGGCAATGCAAATCGCAAATGTAGTTTGAGAACCTGATTTGATATTAACGGGTTGCTGTATTAGAGCCAAGTCTAAAAGTTTTTCAGTTGCATGAACCTTACCACGTCGAGCAGTATATTCATTACACAAACCTTTAAACAAGTTATATGCCCAGTTGTAATTATTTGAAGTTTCGCGAATCCATACTGCTGATGGGTGGTTGTAATGAGTGGACTTATATAGAAGAGAATGCAAAGTGGGGTGGTCCCATTTCTTTAAACGGCTACCACCTTTACTTAACTCAATAAACATTTTACCATCAAGGAGACGGTGCGCAGTAGATAGCATTTGCGCAGTCTCGATGATCATTTTATTAACGTGCACATCACAATGAGACTTTGCAGCCTCGAACGGACAATCGGATAAAACAAACAAATTCATAATATATTCCTTAACTCAATTTGTAGATCTATTATATCAATATACCTGTCAGATGTACAATAACCTTTTGTAATATAGTATAACCTTTAGTTATTAGGGCACGTTTCCCAATAAGTTTGGGAAAGCCGTCAAAACCACATTCTTTGTAATAGTTGGAAACATTTCCTTAAGTTTTTTATCTTTAGCAGCAATGACGATTTCAGCATCTCTAGGATGAATAGTTTCAATCAAGTCTAAGAACTTGCGTTCACGTTTTACCGGCAACCATTTGTCACCAGGCCCATTCTTAATTAAAAACTTCATTATCTTAGGGCCAATTTTACTAAGTTGCTTTGGTATATTTTTAATAACGTCGTATGGTGTATAAGGTGGTGAACCTTCAGGTAATGCAAACTCTATGGTATTTGAATATTGACAATAAAGTACATCTCGTAAACCTTGTGAGTTATACTTTTGTAATAACTCTACCTTTTCTTTTTTGCTTTTTGCGTGCTGAACAGCGCCAAGCACGCTATAAACATATTTAATATCTAACTTATCAGTCATTAGTGGAAATCTCCTACACATTCAAGTAAATTGCGGCAACGGTTTTTAATAAGATAATTCATTATTTTTAATTTTGATGAAGTCTTAACATTTGCGTATACGTTTAGAATCGACTCAACAATTTCTTCAGGTAAGTCACCCAAGTCAATCATCTTTTTATTACGAATGAAGTTTTTATATTCGCTTTCAGTCATAACCGATTCCAGTTTATCTATATTTGCATGGAACACAGCTTTACGCTTTGCAGACAAAGCTGTTTGTCGAACGCCTTCTTTAAAGCAATCATCAGCTGATAATATGTTTGGTACACCATCTGAACTATCACCTTTAAAGCAATGCTCAAACAAAAACGTTTTAGGATGAGGCTCTTTAATTACCTTTTTAGTAATCGGTGAAAACTGATGTACATTAGAATACTTTTGAAGTTGAGCAAAATCCTTATCAGATGATACGATCATAACTTCTTCGCAATTACCAAACTCTTGAGTGGTTTCAACTAATACGCCAATGATATCATCTGCTTCAGTACGAGGAACCAATACAACTTTATAATGAAAGTTAGCAACGATTTCTTCGCGTATCTTAGTGACAATACCAAATACCGCTTTCCAATCTATTTTACTATCTTTATCACGATTAGCTTTACGTGACCATTTGTATTCGGGGAAGTAATCTTTACGCCATACGTCGCCTGCATCACAAGCAATAACCATTTGGCCGTACTTTTCTCGATACTTTTTATTGTACATGCGTAAAGAGTTTAATATGACATGACGAACAAAATCTTCATCACCAAGGTCAGCACCTTTTTGCGCAGTTAGCGCCGGAATTACCAAACCGTTAAAATCAACTATTATCATTCTCGTTCCTTATCTCATTATTAATTTATAGAACTATTATATAACATTTATTAGTTGATGTCAACAACTTTATTCATTAATATTGCAACATGTTTTGCGTGTATGCGTGTTCCTATAAATTTATTGTAGTACTCGTCAGGCTTTAGTAATACATCACGGGCAAATTGCTCCTTAGCTTCTAGGTAAGTCATTTCACCTTTCATTGTACAGAGATATAGAATTTCTCTTTTAAAGTTCTCTGGACCTTTTTCTTCAACTAACAGCTTAACTTGCTCTGACGAACCATAATACTTTTTCCAATCAGTCTCTACGATCTTTTTACGTTTACGCTTTTGCCCTTTTAAAGGAGGTAGCCTACGAACTGACATCAAGCCTTTCTTTCCAATATATTTCATACCGTTTGATAAATCAGTTATGCAATATACCATGCCAATGTAATCACCAATGTCTTCGCTCGTAAACTCCTCGCCTTTATAATACCACATATTCTATTCCATTATTGAGTTCTAATGGAATATTTATTAAGAGAAGTCAAGTTCCTCAATTATTTCAGTACCACAATATGGGCAGTACGATATATTTAACTCAGCTGTTTCCTGATCCGTTGCTTCAAGTGTGAAACTTGCCGCACAATTACTACATTCATGTTGTGTCATCTTATTCCCCTTTTAAAATTGATTCGAGACTATCAAACCCGCCGACATGTTTCCCATCAAGGAATATCTGTGGCACTGAGCGAGCAGTCGGAACAACTTCAAGTAATTGTTCTTTCGTAAAACCATTGCCGATTTCATTCTCGCTATATTCAATATTGTTCTGATCTAATAAATCTTTTGCTTTTACGCAAAAAGTACAATTAGGTTTTGACCATACTACATTGTCTTTTTTCATAGTTGAAATCCCGTAAATTCTTCTTCGTTAACATCTTTACTTATACCGCCAGTGGTATAACTAGATATTTCAGTTTCTTGAGGTGCAACTTGTACATTACCACCTGCTATCCATTTTTTAGTCCAAGGCAAAGGATCAGATCCACCAGGGTATTTAGTAGTTAGACCTACGGATTTCATTCGGCGATGTGCTAACCATTCTATATAAGCGCATAACATTGACTCGTTAAGACCAACCATTGAACCATCTTTAAAAAGGTACTTTGCCCATTCTTTTTCTTGTTCTGCAGTCTGTTCGTATATCTCAACACATTGGTCATGACACTCATCGCGAATCTTTGCGAAGTCTTCATCTTCACGCGGCAAACTCTTAATCATGAATACCGTTGAAGCAAGGTGAAGATTCTCATCTCGACAAATCAACTTTATGATTTTAGCGTTACCTTCCATTGACTTTTTGGTTTCAGCAAATGCCCATGAACACGCAAACGAAACATAGAAACGTAAACCTTCAAGAGAATTGGTTGCCTGTAGTGCTAACCATAATAGCTTCTTATGTTCATACGTTCCAAACAATGAACTATCAACCGCAGCCTGTTCGTTATGGCGTGCAAGATTATCATAGTGCCTTGAAATTGACTCAGCACAATCAGTGATTTCCTTTATATCAGTAATACCATCAAATACCTCAGACGGATTAGAATATATGTTACGTATAATATGTGTGTATGAACGGCTATGAATTTGTTCGCTAAATACCCAAGTAGTTATCCAATTTTCTAATTCAGGTAAAGATGCCAAAGGGCCAAACACTGCTGAAGGACATCTGCCTTGAACTGAGTCTAATACAATTTGTCGTTTTAAGTTACTAGTAAAGATATGCTGCTCATGGTTGGATAATGCTTTAAAGTCTTTAGCATCTTTCGATACGTCGATTTCTTCAGGCATCCAAAAGAATCCTAATTGTGATTCTGTAAAGGACTCAAGTGTGCGATACTTTTGTATATCGTATCGTGCAATTGCGACCGGCTCGTCAAAGAACATATTCTTGGTGATACTATCATTTGTATTTACATCAAAAGATTTAAACATTATTTTTCTTTTACCTTATCTATCCATTCCGCATCTAATTCGGAAACTATTTCTGGACCCAAAATAATTGGGCCTTTGTATGGAGTCATGTCTTTAACATTTATTTTTGAACCATCGTACGTGATTGTTATATGCGGTTGGTAACCATCATAGTCCCACGAACAACCTATATTACATAACTCTTTCCATCTTTTAGATAATACTTTTGATGAGAATTTTATAACTGCGGCGTCTGGGCCTAAATGTTTTACTTCACGTTCTCCGCCATTGATTGTTATCTTGTCGTTTCTATTAACGACTTCATTGAAATCAACCGGTTCTCTTGAAAATGCTAAAGTGACATGCATGTCTTTTGCTGATACTATTTGCGGAAACGCCTGGGCCTCCGCCCAAGCTATAATATCTTCGCTGTTTAATACCTTTCTTGATACGTACATTGCTTTTTTCACAATTTGCAACTCGGGCAATCATCTTCATCCAATTCTTCACTGACAGGATTATCATTGGCTTCTTCGTATGTTAATTCGCCAGCACCATCATAAGTATTAAAATAATATAGCTGTTTGCCTCCATATTTATAAAAAGTTAATAAGTCACGAATCAGAGTTTTTAAAGGCATTTTGCCATCTTCGTAGTGCTTAGGGTTATACGATGTATTAACACTTATGCCTTGGTCAACAAACTTCTGAATGACCGCACATATTTTTAAATAACCTTCAGGTGATTTCTGATCCCATAATAAATCGTATTTATTCTTTAACTTACGGATCTCAGGAACAACTTGTGCCAATATACCATCTTTTGATTGTTTGATTGAAACTAAGGCTCTTGGCGCTTCAATACCGTTCGTCGAGTTAATTACTTGAGATGAAGTTTCAGAAGGCATGATAGCCATAAGAGTACTATTACGAATCCCATGTTCATTAACTTCATTACGTAATGCAGCCCAATCCATTTTTAAGTTATTACCAACTAATGAATCAACATCTTTCTTATAAGTGTCAATTGGAAATAAACCTTGTGAATACTTAGTTTCACGTGACCATTCACACGCCCCTTTTTCTTTAGCAAGATTAATAGAAGATTTAATCAAATAGTAAGACCATGCTTCAAGCCATTCATGTAAATGTGACAATCCTTCTTCAGTAATGCCTTGATAAGTATAACCGTTTTTAGCAAGCCAATACGCTAAGTTATTAATACCAACACCAAGTGGACGACGACCCATAGTTGCAATGTATGCTGCTTTAACTGGATAATCTTGATAATCAAGTAATGAATCTAAAGCCCGAACTGACAAGTCACATATCTCTTCGAACTCAGAAGGATCACTAATGTTACCCCAATTAATTGCTGATAACGTACACAATGCTATTTCACCGGATTCATCATTAATATCATCAAGAGGTTTTGTCGGCAAATCAATTTCTGCGCAATTGTGTATTAGTATACCATTAGCAAAAAAGTTACTAGTTTCAGGAACGGTAATGTCATACACGTTTTCAGTGTAATCAAGTGTTCTTATTTTAATACCCATAATTTCTTCCTTTATACCAATCGTTTCCCGGGAGTGAGTTCGCTTGGTATGATGTTTTTAAATTGTCATTTGAATACCAGTTTTTACCAATATTCGCGTTTTTTAATTTTTCGCGGTGAGCAGCAGATTTGACATATTTTAGTTCAGTTGGGTTAACATTGTACTTTTCACAATATGCCTGTTTTAATGTCTTGCCGCCGAACCTATTTTTTGAATATGATTTTGGTATGGAATATTTCTTTACGCCATAATTAATAAACGATTGCATTCCACTAGAATGACCCTCGCTTAAAAAGAACTCTCTAGCATATGATAATATGGTTTCATCTGATATTCCACTCCACATACCATTGTTTTCTTTGGTCGAGGATGCTGTTAGTTTTTTGATCCAATCATCACGTTTTTCGGCTGGAACAACATAACCACCGTCCCCACCTTTTGTCATGTTATAACCTTCCTTAAAACTATTGTTAAGTTCGATATGTTTAACTTCTAAATTAGTTGCTTCAAGTTGTGTTGCAACAGTTTCTAATATTTTCGACTCAAAGACTTCCAAACCATATTTACGTATCGCTTTATAGAAATGATTATCCATTCCTGAAATCGCGTTAATGTAATGTTTGTGTAATCTTTCGTTCATTGTCTTTGACGTGTATCCGATATATTTTTTATTATTTAAAGTGTTCTTATGCTCGTAAACTATAAACATGATTGCCTCATTGGTAGGTAGAGTTATTTCTATAGTTTATTTATACAAACTGAAATCTCTCTACCTACCTTTTTAGCAATTTATCCTATAAAAAGTTCATCAGTTTCAACTAAATTTCTAGCCTCAACATATCCACGGTTCTTAGTGTATATTTGATGTTCAGGCGTGCATATTACCTTTTTGCCTGTTGTGTCATCTTCGATTTCCATTAACTCTCGGTCCCGACCAGTCATCGCACCTTTTGAGACTTTGCTATACTTAAACGTATTAGTTTCAATATCATATGCACTAACCTTCACTTCACGTGCTCTACAAGCATAACCTATAACATCAATGATTGGCACGTTAAACATGGAAATGCCATCTACAATAATGTCAAGTTCAGTGTCGCCAGTTACGCAAAGATTAGACATTTTGATTGGTGCATCTTCAGGTTTAAACGACCCTTGTATATTTACGTTATCAACATTCTGTAGATAAATTCTACCAGTATCTTTACGTTCTTGAATATAGGTAGTAAACAAGTCAAGTGCTTTAACAGTTATCTTTCGTATATGAGTAGTACGTTCAGCCTTTTCGTATATTTCTTTGAACTTATCCTGATCGGCAAAGAATGCATCATATAACCCAGGAACATCGCTTGGGCTAAACAATGTAATGTTACCATTAGTTATTAAACGTTCATACATTAATTTGTTAAACTGTACGCCATAATCCATTTGACGTAAACGATTTGACTCAACGCCTTTATTGTTCTTTAATACTAAAAGATCTTCAATTTCAAGATGCCATACCGGATAATATAAAGTAGCAGCACCGCCACGAACTCCGCCTTGTGAACATGACTTTACTGAACTCTGAAATGTTCTATAAAAAGGAATAACACCGGTATGTGATGCTTGGCCATTACGAATAGGAGAACCAGTTGCTCTAATTGAACCACCGCCAATACCGATACCTGCTTTCTGACTAACATATCGAATAATAGCAGCATTGGTTGCGCTAATTGAGTTAAGACTATCTTCAGTTTCAATCAATACACATGAGCTAAATTGTCTATCAGGAGTTCTTACACCTGCAAGTATCGGAGTAGGTAATGAGATATTGCCTTTCGATATATGGTTATAATATTTCTTAACATACGATATTCTTGTTTCTACTGGATAATCAGCAAACAATGTCATTGATACGAGCATATAAAGCATCTGAGGTGTCTCAAATATTTCCTTCGTTACCCTATTCTGTACAAGATATTTGCCTCTAAACTGTTCCATAGCAGCATATGTTAAGTTGAAATCCAAACTATGGTTTATAACTGAATTAAGAAATTCCCAATCATTTTTTGAATATTGGTTATAAAGATTCTTATCGTACCAACCTAACAGAACGTTGTTTTTATAATGCTCAATGAGGTCTAGAGGATCGAATTGGCCGTAGACTAGTTTCCGTAAATGGAAATTAATTAAACGTCCTGCAACGTACTGGTAGTTAGGTGATTCTTCGCTGATTAGTTCTGACGCTGATTTGATTAGAGTTTCTTGAATATCACTAGTAGTAATACCATTTGAGAATTGGATATGACTTTTTACTTCGACTTCAGATGGTGCAACACCGGTCAAGCCTGCACAAGCAAATTCTACTACATCATGTATTTTGTTAATGTCAAGTGGAGTTTTTGTTCCGTCGCGTTTAGTAACTAAAATATCTCTCATTTATTATCGCCTTATGTTTATTCTTTAGTTATTATATATCAAATGATAGGTAATGTCAATCGCTATTTTCGTCGTAATCATCTATTATAATAGTATCGTAGCTGTATCCACGAATTTTGCTACCATAATTTGTTTCAACAAAATTATGGGCATCTTTGATTTTTGCATTGATCATATGAAGACGCTCGGCAATTGCATCGCGTTCATAAAATCTCAATTGACTATATCCATGATAATCCATATAAGCAATGTCAACTCTACAACCACGTAAATGATCTATGTTATTAATGATGCGTATACGTTCGTTAACCCATACAAATTCGTTTTCTCGAATTCTTTTCCAAGGAAGGTTTGCCTGAATAAACATCGTGGCATTGTGTATGTTATTTGTGATGTAAACCGATTCAATCATAATTTTTTTTTTTCCTTATCAATTTAAGATACTATTATATCAAACAATAACGTTGATGTATATAGTTTCTATAGAATTTAAAAGAATATGAATATAACTGAAATTAACTATTGACAAGTTGATGATATCTTGTTATAATAGATTAGTCAATCGGGAGGAGTGTAGATATACAGATAATTATTTACGTAGTTTGTCTAATGACCTTGAACCAAACCAGAATGACAATACAGCAGCAAACATTGATTGAGTTTCAATATCCCATACTAATTGTATTGCTTCATTAAAATCCATATTTGGATCTTCCATAACATGTATTAGAAAGGTAACTTTAACAGTAACAAAAAGCCCGAAGAAGCAATACGTTATAATAGGTCGAACAGATTTGCGTAATGCACCTACCCAACCAACATCTTTTGTTAACGCAATGTCATGATCAATTAATCGTTGATGTTCTTCAGAATACTGAGTCTTTTCAAACATCTTAAGTTCAGAAGCACCTGCATGTTTTTGCATTTCAATTTTCATTGCTAGCATATCAAGTTCTAATTTTGCATCTTGCTTCTTATTGAAGAAATCCATTATAGATGGAATTGTTGAACCGGCAAAGCCGATTAAAGAACCTATGATAGTTAACATAATTTATAATCCCGATTTCTTTTTAGACTTACTGCACGCTTCAAGCCATTTCTTTAATGACTCAGAACCTTGATTGCGTTTGTGCATTATATCGTTATCGTAGTTGCCAGTAGGGTTCATATCAACTCCACCGCCAGATACCGAATTTGCTGCGACTTCTTCTACTTTTGATAAGCTTCTCATAGCTTTCCCTTCTCTAATTGGTTTGCAGTAACGGTCAAATTGATTGACGATAATTTATGTTGTACATTATATATACCGACATTCATTACATTGCCTTTGTGGTTATTTTCATTAACAATAACCGAAGAACCTTTGTTAAAAAACGTATCAGAAATCTGATCGTGAATGTTTTCTTTTAGTTTATATAACCCCGGTGATAAATGATTATCTTCACCAATAAACCATGCGCTTTCAGTCAAGTCTTGCTCGGCTTCAAGTTCTTCTAATATTGTTTCCATATCAATATCGTAGTTCTCTTTAAGCAAATACAACGCAGCCGCATAAGAAGTCAATTTATTATTGATCGGAAGTTTTTCAATTAGTCTTTTGATATTAAATACTAAACGATGGAACGGAGTGTACTCATCCTTTTCGTTACTATTCAAAGTAGATGCCTTTCTTAAAACTTTACCCTTAGCATCTACAATACCGTTTCTAAATGCCGGTGTATCTTTCCAATCCTGAGTAAGTATTCGTAAAAACTTGTAAGTATAAAACGTGCCTGCCGCACTTGCTATTAAACCCATGTTATATTGCCCTCAATCTGCTTATTATTTCTTGGTCTAAAGGTACCTCGACCAATGCATTGTCTGATAAAAAATTTGCGTATATTAGAAATGTTTTAAGATACGGCCAATGATCACGTTCGGTTTTGAAGAATACTAATTTGAGAGCACCTTCTATATCAAATACGTTAAACAGAACTATAATATGATTTAATATCAATCGTTCTTGAAGATCATCGTGTAAGTGGTACCGCTTGAATAATCTTCCCAAATATTTGATACGGTTTAAGTCTTCGTCAAATTCTTGAACTGTTGTATTATTCGAGTTTTTGTACACGCGTGCCGCATATAGCCTAAACGTACTATCATTTAGTAAATCAAACATTCCCATACTAACGTTTGAACATCATCTTTATTTTTGTCATGATGCCGTCTTTATTGGCACCCGCTTCTTTTATATTCTTAACTCCATTCCACGCATCACACTCGGCCTGAGTTAGGTTCTTTCCTTTTAGCTTTTCGCCAGACTTGGAATAAAAACCATTTGGCGTTGCTATACTGTTTTTCAACCAATTAGCTTTTTTCATATCAAATTCCTGTAATAAATAGCTTACCTAATACTGCAGCAACTGCACCACCGACGATTATTGCTGCTCGGTTAATTATTTGTACCGTTGCAGTGTTCTTTTTTGTTTCGTCATGTGCGGTTTCTATCTTCATTTCAAGTTCATGCATTCTTTCGTTAATTTGCATAAATGTGTTGTTAACTCTTTCTAATAACTGTTGGTTGAATCTTTCAAAATTGACAAGCTTTTCTTCGGCTCGAGCTAAGTCTATCATAGCCTCACTTAAGCGGTCAATTTTGTTTTCTATTCTATCTAGTCTTGCTTCGTGATCACTGCTCCCATTAGCGTTCATATACTACTGCCCCTTATACACCTGTAAAAAAAAATCCGATTAACGATATTGCAAAACCTATACTTGCGATACCTATTACTTTTAAACCGCCCAAAACCGAAGTCTTATTATTTACTTTGGTTTGGTTACTGTTGTCAAGTTTTTTAATATTAGCTTTAATGAATTCAATCTCAACTTTGAAATTTTTAATTTCTTGGCGTATTATGTGTAAGTCAGCTCCAATTATTTTGTTTGATGACGTGATTGAACTTAATATCTCATTTAGCCGATCTAGCTTATCTTCGATCGTTCCTAGAGTCTTCAAGATTATTCTCCTATTGGCGAAATGTCTGTTAGCCAGCACCTCGTCTTTGATCCGTCGCCTTTCTTAACAATAACATAATTGGTTCCTTTAACTGATACTGTACAAACTTCATTTGATTCGTTTATTACTACAGTATCGCCTTTATTAAATATCTCGCCTTTAACGAATAATTCGCGGACTTCTGATACTGATTTCAATTGAAGATGCTCGCGGAAAGATGTCGATTCTTTAAGACCCATCGCTTTACGCATATCGTTAAACAATTGAGTACTATCAGAGAAGTTTTTAGGTAGACCTTTTTGAAAGATTTGATAATCATTAGCGACAACTGCTGCTCGCATTTTAGAAGCAGACATACCAGTTGCACCTTCGGCATCAGGATCACGTTCACCTGCTGACACAACCTTAACTCCACCTTCGAAGTTATAAAAACCATGTCTTGCTTTAACACCATTATACTTGTTTGCTATAGTTTCATATTCGGTAACACGGTCCGATCCTGCTATCAAAGTTAACGTCGTGAAACCGCTATCATATACTTTTGTCAATACATCAAATATAGTTTTAACTGATTTATCCATGACAACTGAACGCGCATGAGTTGGAAACATTTTACGAATCCATTTTATCTTTTGTCCATATTCTAATGGATTCTTTTTGGCATCGGTTGACTGCGAAACGTATATGAAATATGACGAACCTTTTGCTGCTGCGGCTCCTTTATCTAGAAGTTTTAAGTGACCGATAGTCGGTGGGTTCAAACGACCCCACACAACCACCGCATGATTCTTATCTTCATTTATAAACTGTGAGAAAGACTTCATATTATTTCAACTTCTTTTTAAGTAACGATAGATATTGTTTATATTTATTAGGATCATTTGATTGGAAATCCGTAGGTGATTTGTACATCCAAGAACCTTCATTCTTAGTGTTATCCATTACGACAACTGGACCGTAAGCTGACTTTTCGATATAAACGTTTTTATTTCCTTTGAAATCTTCGAACTCAACAACCTTACTTTTACCAATTGGTACACGCCCATTTACGAACGTGAATCTCAATTGTTTATTTGAAGTCGTTTTAGCTTCGGTAATAAAGTTTGAAAACGATACAGCTTCATTAACTTCTTCTTTATTATTTTTAAGTATTTCTTGCATAGCAGCATCATCAGCAATCTCGACTTCATATACCGTTTCAATTTTAAATTGTGCGTTAGGTGTAAATACACACCATTCAGGAGAGGCAACGCTAAACTTAGCATTACCACCTTCAACTCCAGCTACATCATAATCTTTACCCCTCTTGCCCAATGCAGCGTTCATCGCAAATATGTAACCGATCATACCCGCATTTCTACTATAGCCGGCATCGCCGATATACTGTTGGGATTTGTCAATATGAATTGCTCCATATACACCGTCGCCTAGCATACGTCCAACAACTGAAGCATCGCCTGATTTGATAACAGCAAAGCCATTTCGTAATATAATCGAAGCAGCAATTGAGCCTGTGCCATGGTACATTGGATTAATTATTTCTTGAGTAGGATCATCATCTATCCATGCTTCTTGACTTCGTACTTGCAATGGCAATTCGGCTTTAAATACTCGACGTATTTTCATACCAGCTTTACCATGTACGCCATTACGTTTTGCTCTGTGCATATCCGCAGTTAAACGCTCAAGTTGTGCCGAATCCATTTCAACTTCTTCAACACTCATGTCATTTAACGAAACTCCCTTAACAGCATCAGTTGTGTACGTAATCAGCTCATCATAAGTACGTACATCCGAAACTTTAACTTTATCGCCAGGGATGTCAATATGGTTAAACTTTAATATTTCTGTTAAACGCTCGGGCGTTACTGATACTAATGGTTTAATTGGCGAGTTTTCGTTTTCAATCTTCCCTTCAACAAGTATCTCCATTGCACGTTCTTGTACCATTGCGGCCGCAATTTCTTTCTTGTATTTATTATTAATGGTATCATATATAGATTTAACTTCACCACCTGATTGCATTAATACCTTAGAGAAGCTAGGAATAATTTCTCCACGAGCTTCACGGTATGCTACGGTATTTGGCATACCATCTAAACGAGCTATCATATCGCTAAACGCTGACGCTATAACTTTCTCGTCTTTAAACATAGGTGAAGCATCGTCCGCTGCAAAGTGTTCCGCAATTGAAGCCATATAAAAGGTTTCTTGGTTACGTACGGCCTTTTCAATTATGCTATATACCTGTAGTTCCAAGGCCGCTGACTGATTAGCGTCTAAGTTTAATTTTGTGATTTTATCTAAATCGCGAATTTCACCCAGCTTAATGCCGGATCCTTTATATTTGCCATTTGCTATAAACGAATTGACAACCAAATTTTGTAATTCGGGGTCATCTTTAACTATATCGAAAGTTGGAAACTCCGATAACGTACCAGAACCTACTGGCCGTGCATCAAGTATTTGAGCAGCTACATTTATTTTTGGATGCGCGCCTTGAAGTAAATCTTTTAAGTAAGATTTGTAATCGCTATCATTGAAGATGTATTGTTGTTGTGTTATAAAAATAGGTTTAAGATCGATTGTGGATGATCTTAAAGTGGCCTTAGCATCATCCACATCAGCATTTACCTCAGTTAAAGATGCCAAAGATGTTTTTGATAACAAATCATGCGCTTCTGTGTACAAACTTTGGTCGTATCCTGAAAGACGCTTTATTTGAGAAGGCACGATCAAACCACGATATGATGATAATTGTAAAACCGCGTTTAATCGTCTCTCAGCTTTAAGAAAAAATTGTTTATCAGATTTAACTGAGTTAAACGACATTATAGTATTAATAACGCCCTTTAATATAAAGTCCGATGCCTGCCCGACGAGTTCAGGAAACTTGCTTTCAAATGATCCGCCACCAGTGGTACCAAGTAGGTTTTTCCAAAGACCAATTGCCAATAAATCTTGTGCGCTTTTTGCATCGATATTTGAAATATTAATACCGCTTTTAAAATTATTATTAGCAAAACTGGATACATCTAATTTGTCAGCCCACTGAGTCATATTTTTTATTGGCACATTATTATGATTGACATATTCTTTAAATAATAAGATTGATATTTCTTTATTGTTATTAAAGAAACCTTTCCACGCTTCGGCTAAACTTCTTGCACCTTGGACTACTTTTGGTAATTTATTGCCATATGTGTTCGTGTCCGCAAAGATTGTTAGCATCAACTTAGGATCAGCATACTCATCTCTAATTATTTTATTACCAATTTGTCTGAGACTTGAGTATTGACTAAGTACCATTTGTGAAATTAAATCATGCTTAGCTCTATTATAGTCTTTTAAAACCATCAGTTCATGCATCTTGAATATCATATACATGAAGTCAGGACTGCTTGCAAGTGGATGTCGTTGAAGCACGTTATAATAAAACGCCTTAAGCACGGTATAAAACTTTTCGTAATCATATGCTGCTGAAATATTATTCAATGATGTAACGGCTGCTTTAAACTCTTCGTTAGAGTATGAACTTATTACTGCCTGTAATTTCTGTTCTAATCCGAACCTGCCAGTTCCTTGGCTAGTAGTAAACGCGTTTATTAACCGATCGACTGCTGAACTGGTTCCGTCATCTTTTACTATTACATCAAATTTAGCAACTGACCTAAACCAGTCAGTGTCGTATTCCTTTTCATTTTCAACGTTAAACGATATTAAACCACTGGCTGCATTAATGAATGGGTTTTCTTTGGCATCACTTATCATATCTAATACTACGTCAGTTTCTCTATAAGCCAATGTTAAAGAAACCCTTATTAGGTTTTTGGTCTTTTCTGCCCCAATTCCTACAGTTTTAAGTGAAGGTAAATTTTCTCTAATATAATCAGAAGGCTTATACCTCAATCCGACTAATGATTCAAGCTTTCTTAATGCGTTGAATGATGGTAATTCACTTAGAGATTGGGTGCCCATTATATCGTATATACCAGCCCTTTTGATTGCGCCAGCTAAATCTAGTTTATCAACACTCTTTGTGCCGCCTATGATATTTATTAAATGAATAAACCATTCGTTATAAAGGGATAGACCAACCTTTTTGGAAATGGCTTTAGATACCATTGCATCCATCCATTTTGTAATTGTTGCTTCTGGTATTAAATCAAAGGCATCACCTAAAGTTGATAGTGTGTCGCGCATCTGAGTCATATTTACGGCTTTAGGTGCGCCTTTTTTATCAGGTCCAAACATTACCCAGTTCGTAAAGTCGCGAAACCAAGTTACTGGTTTCTCAGCAGCGCTCTTTAGAAGCGCTTTATTATCCTTAGCAGCCATTGCGTCTTCAAACGATAATATCTCTGGCGCAGTTGGTGCTTGAGATACGACAGGTGCTTGTACTGTACTTAAATCTGGAGAGTCGGTTTGAGGTTGATTAGTAGCAGTAGCAGTAGCAGGTGTAATAGTTTTATTGACTTGCTTAAACCGCATACCGCGTGTTAGGTCAAGAAACTCACCAGAAGACTTCTTATTCCGCATTGCTGACCAACGAATATGCTTCAAACCTAAAGTAAGATCACCATCATCAACTATTGTAGCTAATGCTTTCTTCAATGATTTCTGCATACCAATCATATTAGAATCTTTTACTTGATTGATCCAAGCAAGAAGAATACCTTCATCGATATTATCAATTGAACCAGTCTTTAGTTTAGCAAGGAAACGAGTAATTTCGTTAGTGACTGTATTGTTCTTAAACATTTTCTTGTCACTCATTATTTTTATAATAAGCGACATATCATTGTTTTCGTCTGTTATGTTAGCAAGGCGAACTTTCTTATCGGCTTTTATATAACGTAATACCTTTGCTTGATTTAGCGATAAATTAAACGCCAAAGCAACACCCACGAAGTTAATCATGAATGCATTAATTATAGCATTGTCGTCGTCTAAAAAATCTGCTTTATCAGCTGAAGTATATAATAAATTTTCGTGCAATTCCTTATAAGTTTTATTTCTCATCTTTCTTTGTCCCGCCACGTTTCTTTTCTAATTCAGCTTTCTTTACAGCCGGCAGGATCTTTTTCGCTATACGGTCGATAGCGCCTTTTTTAGCATCAACACGTTTTTCGAGTGCTTGACGTTGAGAAAATGACAAGTCTTCTTTGGACTTGTTCTTTAAAATCATTTTCTCAACTGCTTTACGCGCGCCTTTACGGGCACGAGCTTTTAATTTTTCTGGAGATGCGATCTTCTTTTCGGCGCGTTTTTTGCCAATAGCGATCTTTGCTTTGTTCTTACGGAAGGTTTGCTTTGCTTTCATGCGTTGTTTTAAATCCAACGCTTCGTCCAACGATTCATATAACTCTGGAAAAAATTCTTTAATATCGCTTGTGTCCATACTGTATTCTGGACCTTTAAGAAACCTTAATACGTCTTTCTTCTCGCCAGTGATATAAGCTTGAGTTTCTCCATCATGCTTAATTTTAATCTTGTATTTTCTTTCAGCGGTTTTAATATCTTCGCCGGTATGATCAACGTCTATAGTTACTTTCTTTTCGACCAACGTTTCTTTAAAGGTTTTCATTAGGCAATGTCCCATCTATTATAAGTTTCTGATGATTTATTTATAATAGATAGGAACTTAACATTGGGTTTATACTATAGCATCTAACTCTGGTGGAACGGTATATCCTTTTTTAATTATGCCGTCTTTAGTCATTTGCAGTATGTTTTTAACGGACTTTTTGTAAACAAACCGAGGGTCAGTGACCGCTTTAAACGCGTCTTCCCAAGTAAGTATCATGGTTGACTTATACTTAGGGCCGAACAACATAGTAACAATTTCTTCCTTATCCATTGTTAATAGCCACTTCTCTAAAGTTTTAGAACTCTTGACTAATCCCTTTTTACCCATCCTTGATTGTTTACCGCGAAGCAAACCTTTCGATAAGTCAAAGAAATTACGTTCCCATGAAGCATCGACTTCCTTACCTTCTTTATCCATTGCTTTCTCTGCGGTCTTGTAATCCATGAATCTAGCAATTGCATATAATAATTCGTTTCGGTATAAACCTTTCCATTGGCTTTCCCATTCAGCTGGAGAATAATATGCCCACGAAGAATAGTCTAAATTCTCAGTTGGCATCAAGTCTAGTTGAACAGTTTCTCCTTCTTGTTTACCGTCGTCGTTTTTAATAGGGAATGATATAGAAACTAATCCCATAGACCTCATATCACGGAAGTCATACCCAGATGATTTTGCTACATTAACTATCTTATCAAAGACATCATCAAGAGTGTTAACTGCTTTATCGCTTTTAACGATAGCTCCAAGGTCTAACGCTAAATCAACATCACCGCTTGAGCCACCTGCTTTCTTTTTACCAGTTGAGCCTAAACTTGCAGTTTGCTTCTGCGTTAACTTTAACTTTGGCAGTATCTCTTTATAAATGTTATTCATTGTGCCAGCAACGTTTTCTTGATTGATACGTGTAACACCCTTAACGGCATTGCCGCCTTCTGCTATAAACTTTTTAAATGATATCATTTCTTAAACCTTTTTCTGAATACGTCGCTAGTTACTTTTAACTTACTGCCAAGAATATCAAGTACGATTCCCTCGAACTCTTCGCCATACTTACCTTTGTTTATATATTGTAAAATGGTTGTTCTGACATCGCTTTGTGCCTTTTCAATTAAACCTTTTATGATAGCCTTCTCTTCACGGTCAGCATGCTTTCTTGATTGTAATATTGCAAGTGCTTTATCATAATTCTTTAATAGTTCGGCAATTGAACCAACACCAAAGTTCAAATCGATGTCAGGAATATTCATTGACTTTATTTTGTCAAATCTAATCTTACTATTTGAAATCTTTACTAAATCATCAATTAACGCTTTCTTATCAACATCGCCTTCGATGCTAAAAGGCACGACCGTTAACAATTCAGCTAACTTAGACTTATCATAATCAATATAGATGAATCGTATCTTATCTTTCGATACTTCTTTACCCATTGGATTATAAAACATTTCACCGATAATTTTGATGCCGTCGCCATTGTTATGTTTCTTTAATACTGCTTGCAGCTTAGAATTCTTTTTCAATACATCAAGTAAATTCTCAAAGTTCTTTGAAACTTCATTAGCTTCATACCCTCTTGAAATTACATAATCAGTATAGTCACCGGCTTTATACACTGGACCTGAATATGATGACTCGATAAAGAATTCGTTATTGCCATTCATTCCTAAACGTATTGAAGAACCATCAAGTTTCTCTGTTACCTGCAATTGCTTACTAGGCAACACACCATTGAAATCATCTTTAAAGACTTTCATTAATTGGAGAAACTTGGTGGGTGTTAATTTGTCAAGATGTTGAATCCCGACCCTTTGAGTGGCTTTTATCTCGGTCAAATATCGCTTAAATGATTTCATTATGCTACCTTTAAAAACGGTCCAGCCGTATCGTATTGTTTCTTTGCACCAAAGTAAAGCACTGATAAAAACTCTTGAAGCTTTCCTTTACGTTGAATCGTGTCGAATATCGTAACCCATTGGAAGCATTGCAATTTAGCGCTTAACTGTGAAGCTGTTCTTGATATGTCTTTTTCATATTCTATTGCGTCACGCAAAACTGTACCCCAATCACTCTTACCCCAGTCGATTGATACTCCGCCAATTTTAACTGACTTTAAACTTTTTTGTTCGGCAATATATTTAACTATATCCTTCTCAGTCCATTTGCCGACTTTTGGTAAATGCGTACCCATACGTCTTTGGAGTCCGTGTTTTCTAATAAATGGCTCTATTGCTTCGTTAGCTGAAACTTTACCAAGCTTTGCTGCAGCACCTACACCACCCATATCCATTTGAGTAGATTCACGTGGTCCGCCAGCAAAAGCACGGACTTGCACCGCAACAATTTTACCTTCTGCTTTAATTTTCATTGAGAAATCACCTGTGACAAATTCGTTCTTAGCACTAATATCTAAGTTGAGTTTGATACTTGATGGAAGTATCTCAATATCACTAAGCGGTTCTTTCCTTTTAGCATTGGTGAGTTCAACTGTTTTAACCTTACCTTTTAATAGCTTCTTAAGAGAAATGCCGACTAGTTCTTTAGTCGCTATTTTTGAACGCATATAAGAATTAAGCGCATCAAGCTTTGCAGCTTTATCCATTTTGCGTTCACCTATTGCAGCAAAATCCTTAAGAATTGTATCTTGTGAGTTTTTCTTAACCGCATATATATCAGCAGGATTCCAAGAATCTTTAGTAGTGACTCCGCATTTCTTTGCAACATTTTCAAGATAAGGCATAATACCTTCATCTCTTGAGAAGATATAACCATTCGAGCCAAGCCATTTACAAATTGATATTGCTTGAGCTTCAAATGTGCGAAACCATTCATCATTTACATCAGAGTATATTTCTTTAGTTTCGGCGTTAGACGGAAATTTACCGTTAGTATTCATATATGTTTGACAATAAAGACGGGTTACGTTTTCTTGTTTAGCTGTTGTGATTGCATCAGTACCAGTAGCACGACCTGAGCCATCGCCAAATTCTAGTTTTAAGTCACCAATGTCAATTTTTTCAGTTTTTAGGAATTGTTTAACTGCGGTTATTGTAGTGCTGTCGCCAACTCCTCGAGGTATTTTTATTAAATTAAACGTCGAACTTGGGTCGAGCACGATTATCGCATCGTATTTTTTGAGAATGGCTTCGTATATTTTCGCAGCAACGAAGCCATTCTTTTTATTTTTTGAAAGAATCTCATTAACATTCTTTGGTCTAAAATTGTAAGCCATTAACAACTTCGCCTTTTAAATTTGTAATAATGTATTTATATAAAATCAAACGGCTAGGCCGCTGTTTGATATTTATCAAATGATGCAGTATTATCAAATATGTTTTTATTTAATGGAATTTGTTGAAAGTCGGTATTGGTAAGATTAGCATTTGTGAAATTACAGTCAGCAAGATCAAGCAAGAATGCAAAAACGGTTGCAGCTAAATTAGCGTTTGTGAAATTACAATTTGTAGTATTTAGGCATTCAGATAAATAGAGGCCGGCTAAATTAGCATTTGTGAAATTGCAGTTTTTAATTGAGGCATTTATAAAATTAGTATTAATGAACGATGAGTTTTCAAAAGAAGAATTGTCAAGGATAGCATTTGTGAAATTGCAGTTAACGAATGAGCAATTTAAGTATGTAGAATTTGATAAGTCAGTATTAGAGAAATCAGTATTAGCGATGATTGTGTTTTTAACGTATTTAGACATATGTGCTTCCTTATTAATTGAGTAGCTATTATATCAATAAACAAGCACAATGTATATAGTTTTTATAGAACAAAAAGGAATATCTATATAAGTTTAAACATTACCATTAAGTATCATGGCGATCAGCTTCGTATCGTTCAGCCATTATCCTATACCCACCCATCTTACGCAGTTTTGCCAACCGGCTTGAAACAAGTTACCTCGAGCAAAGTTTGTTGCTGGAGCATCCCATGAAGAAGACTTTAGCAAATCACCAAACAATAAACCTTTTTTAGGGTTATCTTTTAAAGCTACGAAGCCAGCCGCAGATTCATAACCACGGTCGGTCACAACCACCACTTTAGCATAATTGCGAGCTTTAACAATGTTAACAACAAGCTGGTCACGTGAAGCAGTATATTCAGACGTAGCAAGCATTAAGTCGTAATCGGCTTTCATAGCCAATACAAGTTCTTCTAAAGCAGTATCAATGTTATTCATAATTTAATTCCTTAACTCAATTTGTAGATCTATTATAACAAGTATTGCGCACGATGTCAACAACTTTATTCAAAATCGCTATAATTAAATGATGCGCCGTTTTCACAAATTAACTCGCCTGAGCTGTCATATTCTTTGGGAGTAGAACCAGTCATAAAGCATATATTGGCTAGCCTTTCTTGAATTTCTGCAGCTTTGACGGCGTCAGCGTTAATGTTAGCCATTACTAAAGTTACAACAACAGCGCCAAACGCTGCGCCTAGTAAAAACTGAATAGCATCTCTGTCTTTCATAATTTAATTCCTTTACTTTGTAACGTTTGAATTGTTAGTTGAAGACGCAATTTGAATAAGTGAATCTTGTGGAACGAAACCGCTTTCAAGCATAGCGTTCAACCCTTCATTTGTTGAAACGTGAAAGCGTTTGCCTTCAGGGGTGGTGATTGCAAATTTTGAATTAGCACTAAGTTTTTCATTGCGACGATCGGTGGTTTGGTTTGTCATGTTTTATTACCTTTAGTTTGTTTATCAATTTATGGTACTATTATATCAACTATTGACGTCCATGTCAATAACTTTGTTAGAACAAAAAAGAATATCCATATTCCGTTCCTACTAATTCAAAACCTTTTAACATTCAGCGCCGCCAAGAACAACCGCGTCTAGGCATTTGTCGTAAGCAACCCAACCTTGGTATTCTTCGTTAAATTCTAAGTCTTGAGCAGCTTCAAGCGATAAGCCTGATAGCATTTCAAATTTTTCAAAAGGGATTTCAAAGTAAACGTCATCGAACGATGCGTTAGGTATTTGATAAGCAGCAGCGGCATCGTTGTCAGCAAGTTCGCATATTAGGTCTAGTACAGTTCTTAAATCTTTCATAATGTTTTTATTCCTTAACTCAATTTGTAGATCTATTATATCAAATTTACAGATAATGTATATAGTTTATTTCATTATTTTTAGAACTTAAAAGAATATCCATATTCATTTATTTATTTCGTATTAATTTCAAAAAAGCCAGTACTTCATCTTCAGTTATTTTATCATGCTCAATTAACAAACCAATTAAACGTTGGCTGGCAACAGTACTGCCTCTAATAAACCCATAACTGTATGCTTTATTGCTAGCACTTCTATATGTAAATGCTAAAGCTATTACAAGAAATATTAGATACACTCCATATTCGATCATACGGCCATCTCCGCTTTAATAGTTGGATGGTGATTATAATTCTCAAGAATGTAATCAACGGTTTTAGTTCGTGAAATGCTAACTTCAGTTGGACCTAAAGCAGGCATTGTAAGTGTAGGTAACGGATAATGCTCACGTGACAATTGTTCTTTAACTTGTTCAACATGGTTCTTATAGATATGAGCATCGCCGATTATTATAATCAGTTTACCTACTTCATATCCAGTAATACTAGCAATCATATGAGTTAATAAAGCGTAACTTGCAATATTAAAAGGAATACCTAAAAACATATCAGCCGACCGTTGGTACATCTGACAACTTAGCTTACCATTCTGAACATGGAACTGAGCCATAACATGACAAGGCGGTAATGCCATAGGGTTTCGTCCGGGTTTTAGTCTTTTCCCATATTTCAAATTAAATTCTTTATTATTTTTTAATTTTTCTAAGAACGCTTCTTTCGTCAATGGCTCATTTGTCATAAAATCATCTGCTTTTGGTATATTTGAGACGTTCCAAGCATTTAGTATATGTCTTCTTGAATATGGATCATTCTTAATACCATCAATCAACTCAATTATTTGGTTATGGTGCTCGTCAGTTGCGCCGTTATACCAACTTGTCCATTGAACGCCATAAACTGGACCAAGACCTTTAGCATTATTGCTATTAATGTATCCTAAGTTTTTACCTTGATTATCGGCATTATCAGTCCAGATAGTTTTCTTATCAACTAGTTCTGCTCGAGGCTTATCATACAGGATTTCAGCGAGTCGGCGTTCATCATCTGATCCTTCAAGGAACCAAAGTAACTCACTTACGACTGACTTCCATGCCAAACGTTTTGTTGTTATAGCAGGAAACCCTTCGTTTAAGTCAAACTCCATTCTTTCGCCGAATGTAGCAAACGTGCCAACACCGGTACGATCATCGGTTGGTTGGCCATTTTCTAATATGTTTCTGAGTACTTTATCATAATCTCTCATTTTATATACTCAACCACTTTTCCTTTGCCATCCGACAGTTTAAACGTTTTACCTAGACCGTATCCTATTAACCAACCCAAAGGAAGTCTCTTATCAGTCTCGTATTTTTCATACATTACAGTTAAAGTAACTTTCTCGATAACAGGTAAACATTGACTAATAATATTCCACCCACCGATGATTACGATATCTTTGTTTGGATACGTTTTTTCAAGTAATCGCATTTGACTTACAAGATCTTGGCTGCTTATTAAATGATTTATTTTATCAGCATTAATCAAATCGTCACGTGTAGAAACAACACAATTAATGCGGTTAGGTAAAGGTCTTTTCATCATAGGATCTTCCCATGTCTTCGACCCCATGACTACTATCTGACCTTCAGTGCTTTCTTTGAAATGCTTAAAGTCAGCTGTACTTTTCCAATCAGGCATCGTGCCCTTATTAGAATACCCCATGTGAGTTTCTACTGCAAATATTACTCTTATCATTATACTTTAAATCCTTGGAAGCCTTGTGGTTTTTCTTTCTTTGAGAATGGTGAAGTTGAAGCAACTGGTGCAGAATTGCTTGTTACAAGTCCATCACTAGCGTCATCTTCGGCATCGTATAAACGCATTTTAGCGCGTTCAATACCAAGCATGAAACGAGTATATGTGCTAATGTCACCATAACGATTTTTTAATTGTTTTACCATTATTTGGTTTAATTCATCAAGTTCTGGTGTTGTAATCAATGCAAGTAACATATCACATGTTGCCGGTAAACCAAATGATTCTGAAACGTTATTCATATCAACATCAGTATCACCGAAGCCTGCTCTGTTTGTTTGCGTTGCGGTTATAATCGGAAAGTTATTTTCAACAGCAAGTCCACGCAATTCTTCAGCTATTGATTTTATTAACATGTATGAGTTATCCATACCACCACCTTTCAATCTTGAACTTGTACAGATATTAATATAATCAACAACTACGAGTTGTGGGACGAACTTCTTCTTAACTTTTAATTCATTAAGTAATGCTCGGAAATGTCCACAGTGAACAGAACTTGTTGGATATTCCTTTATGATTAACTCGCCATTAGTTTTTTTATTCAGTTTTGCCATACGATCAGTGTATAGATTCTTAGGCATCAAAAGTAAGTCATCAAGTGAAATATTAAGCATGTTTGCATCAACACGTTGTGCTATACTTTCTTCACTCATTTCCATTGTAATATACAGAACGTTTTTGCCTTGCATCATAGCCGCAGCCGCAATATGCGTCATCATTAGTGACTTACCACCACCTGACGATGCCATGATACAGTTCAATGTTTTTGGAGGTAACCCACCCTTTGTAATACGATTCATCATTTCTAAATCAAACGGCAAACGTGCTTCTTTCCTGTGATAGAACTCAAACCGAGAGTCGGAATCAGCAAGATAACTATGACCAATGTTGGTATCAAAGGAAACTGCTAAAGCATCTTGTAATAACTCAGGTAAACTATTCTTTGATAAAGTTTTGTGTTTGCCGTCAATAACTGATATAGATTCCATAATTGCTAGGTAAATAGAACGGTCTTGGCACCACTTTTCAGTTGAGTCGAGTAACCAAGTTTCATCAACCTTTTCATCAACGTTCTTAAGGTCATTTAAAGCCATTGCGGATTCTTCATACTGACCATCTGATATATCACCAGACTGCAGCTCAACGCTTAGCGCTTCAATGTTAGGCAACTTATTATACTTTGCAACAAAATCAATAATGTTATTGAAGATATTGGCATGGCGTCCTTCAAAGTATTCTTTCTTTAAAAACGGGATTACTCTTCTTGTAAAACCTTCGTTAGTTATAAGGCTCTTTAGGATCATCGACTCTAACTCAGTTTCCATCAACAAGTTCCTTAGCTTCAATGGCTTCTTTGGCGCTTGCTTCAACTATCGTATTCAAAGTTGCACTCATCAGCTCATGGAATTTTACATCTTCGCGGAGTTCTTCACTGCCTTCGATTATATCGAATTTGTAACTGATATTCAGGCCGTCCTCTTCTTCAGTAATTTCTAGACTATGATAACGAAAAACTGTATCAGCAAAATCTCCTTCAGTTATCTGTATTGGCATTGTATCATATTGGTCGCTATCAATAAACTTGTACATTATAAATCCTCAATTTTTGTGGTGTATGGTTCAAAAGACCACGGGTTAATCGTTAACATGCCAGCACTTCTAATAATCTCCAATTTTAACGTAATATCGTCTTGCATCGCGTCAACTATTTCCTTTGATACAAATGCTACTAATTTATTAGTATCGTGCTCACGCACTTCCCTACGTAAAGATATAGGATCATCAATAGTGTAATGATGATTCTTGTATGATCCTAAACTGCTATATGCCATTAGCGTATCCCCAATTCGTAATATACTATTATATCCGACTTCCCTGTCGATGTCAATAGTTATTTTAGTTTTATTCTTGAACTGTATTACCTAAGAACTCTTCAGTTAAAGTAGACTTATAACCAATTTTATATACTCCACGTATAAATTCTTGGAAGGCCGTTAATGATAATAATGGATCCCAAAACTCGGCGTTCATAGTATCTTTAAGACGTTTGTTTGGACCTAGTTCACCAGTTTCACGATCAACAATTGCATACCAACCGTTCTTAGGTTTCTGTACAAAGTTACCAGCCATTGCTACGTCAATCAATCCTGAGTAAGTTTCAATGCCGCCTTCCCAAGTAACGGTAATTGGTATCTTTGACTTCTCTTTAACATAACGAGACTTCTCAACGTTAATGACGAATTCATAGCCTGTTACTTCAGTACCGGTTTTTTGTTGACGGCGACCTAGTATCCAAATAGTTGATGCGCTATAGTAAATACCAGTACCACCACTAACAATAGCCTTTGGAAACAAACCCATTTCCTGATAAGTATGGTTAATAGCTAGCATTGGAATATTACGCATTGTAAGATACGGAGTTGCCATACGGAATAAGCCTTTAAGTGCTTTTGCACGCGACATATCAGCAACTGATTTAGCGTCTTTAGCATCTTGCAATTCTTTCTTAGATGCAAGGTTACCGATAGAATCAATTACGATAATAACTTTGTCTTTCTTTTCAATGTTTTCAAGTTGATGTATTAAATCGAATTTAAGTTCTTCAACATCAGTGATAGGGACATGTAAAACTCGATCTAAGTCAATGCCAAACGATTCGAAGTACGATTGCGGTGAGCCAAACTCTGAGTCATAAAACATCATTACCGAGTCTTTATGCTCAGCAAGATATGCAGCCGCAATCTTTAATGAGAAACTTGTCTTAAAGTGTTTGCTTGGTCCTGCAAAAACCGTTAACCCTGGCGATATACCGCCCTCAAGGCCACCTGCTAACGCAACGTTCATCATAGGAACATCGGTTGGTGTCATTTCCATTTCATTGAATAGTTTTGACTCTGAAAGAATCTCAGTTTCTTTGATTCGACTACTCTTTTTTAATTTTGCCATCAGACTCATAAAGTAAAACCTCTTTTATTAATTTAGATCTATTATATCAAAAACACACATGAATGTCAATCAATTATTTCTATATGCATATTCAATTGCTCGGTTTGCTTCGGTATCCCATGCACGTTTTGCATAGCGGTTACCAGTTTCCATATCAATTTGTTTACACAAATCTACTATCTCTCCTCCAGTTATTGGGTATTCTTTCTTTATTGCATTTGATGCGACATGCACCATAACTTCGTACATTTTTATGTATCTTCCTGAATCTTTTTGATAGGTAGTAGCTCGGTATGAGTCAAGCATTCTTTTTGATAGAAACGGACAATCCGAATAGTTATTCCACCTATACGATGTATTACTCAGCTGAGTTTTACGATGTTCAATAAACATCTTTTGCATTGACTCAGGCATTCTATCAAAAAACGATTTACCAGTTTTGCGTGATGGTAGCGGATGTTTATTGATTATTTCTTCAGTAGGAATAGTGTTACCGTCATTATGAAAGATAAAGTTATTTGCATTATCATATGTTGCTGGAATATAATACATGCGGCTTAAGTCTTTTGTTTGACGATCGCCTAGTTCACCAATTTCAGTATTAAGTGCATACCAAAGCTGGCGAATCTTTTGACTTTCTATTCTTTTGTCGAGTTTGAATACTAAGCGGAACTTAGGGGTTTTAATTGATGAACTTGCTGTACTATAACATACATATGAGTACTGACCATATTTTGCTTTTAGCGTTTCCTGAAGTTCTTCATTTGTAAAGTCATGAGCGTCAACGTCCATTGCTGCCCAACCACCCCAACACGTAACAGCATCATTACTTCGAGTACGGTCTTCCTTGTATACCGCAGGCGAAATCAGTGTTGCGTCGGTTTTTGACTTTATCGGTTTTTTAGATAGCGTATATAAAAACTCAACGAAGTCGGGCCAATCGCTAACCGTGAACTGCCGATGAGTTTTGTTATCGTACAGAGACTGAAATATAGTTAAAGATATTTTCATAGTGTATTACTCCAATTCAATTAATTATATCACAGTTCTGTATTGATGTCAATGGTTTACGCAATGAATTGTTCTAATGTGTTTGTTGCAATATTGCCTGCATCTATTCGTTGATGATGATTGTTTTGTTTAACAAAATCACTATCAGATAATTCCAATTCGCCATTTAAAAACTTAACTGCTTCACCGACCATTGACGCTGCAGTACATACCGGAACGTTTTGAGCAATAAACGGTACACTACGTTTTCCACCAGGGAGACTGAAGTTATGCGGAAAGCCCATCATATGTAATGCTTCGCGAATAGTCATTGAACGGTCATGCACTGGATGAATTGTATCATTCATGTTACGACTGATACATGCATTCATACATTCATTGAATACGTGAGTTGAACCATCCCAAATGCCTAAGCCTTTAGAGAATTTCATTTTAGCATGTGTTGCTAAATGCAAGCCTTTTGTATCATCAATCGCTTCAAAGTAGTCAATCGCTTCCTGTAAGAAGCCACCGCGCCTAACATAATTGAATGCAGTTGAGCAATTATTCGCAATCACAATATCACGAGGATTTTCGCCAGGGTTCTTATACTGAATGAAGTTATAATACGATTCGCCAGTACCGATTTTATCATTGATAATGTCGCTTTGGTGAGACATTTCATTGGTTACTTCTTTCAAGTAATCAGGGAAGTTTTTACGTGATTCGTTAAACCATGATTGAATTGGTGCTTTATCGCCTTTCCAAAATGTGTAGAACGTACGGTCGCGATTCTGAGGAATACCATGTAAAGAGGTAGTTGTTTTATACAATGAGAAAGAATACCCATTATCACGTGCAATTTGTAAAAGCTTATCCGCAACTGGCTTTCCTTTATTTGTATATAGCGCAGGAGCATTCTCGCCAACGATTACATCGGCATCATAACACTTCATTGCCTGTTCAGCCGCGATGTACATAAACTGATTCTTTTCGGCATCAGCACCTTTTGCTGCAGAGTTAGCTTTACCAGTATTCAATTGTGATAAACCTGCGCATGGTGGTGTTGATACAACAATGTTAACCTTTTCAACAAAACTGCGTTCGCCTGGGTCTAAAGGTCGGTAGTCTATTCCACGAGACAGCGTTTCGTTCTGATGGTTCATATAAAGACTATCATTAGCCCAAAACCCATCAAGACTTGATACAAATTTAGGTGCTTTACCTAGTGCTGCTTCTGCGCCAAGTGGGAGGCCGCCAATAAGCGGTATGTGAGGGGCCCAACTATAATCATTTTTCATTTTATTAATCATCCAAAGAAGTGCGTTAAATCATTACTATCATCGGCTATTTCTTGAAGAACTTCATCATAAGATTTGGTTCCTGTAGTAGAGCTTCGATAGTTATTTATTGTACTAGTAATCTTATCGCATAATACTTTGCCGCTTGTATCATCTGGTGTAATAAGATATTGGCATTCCTGTAATATCTTATTATATAAGACAGGGTCGTTTTCAAGTTGCTCAATGCGCTCGTGTAACTCTTCAGGTTTACTAAGTCTCAAAAACTCGGGTACTGCAATATGGTGTTGGTCGTCATAATTTGGATGCAAGAACGGTATAATACCATTGCTAATCAATTCCCAAACTTTCATTGTAACCCAACCGTCTCGAATAGATATCATAAAGGAATATTTGACCTCAGGTAACATCTGCTGCAGTTCCTCAAACTTAATCGACCCTTTAAAGCGCTTATCGCCTTTTACAGTGTCTTCATCCCATTTGCCATAAATATCAACGTCCTCAACGTGGTCAAGTACATATTCTTTTAACTTGTTATAGCGCGAACTAACACCATTACTTCCTTCATTAAGAACTACCATAAACTTCTTAGTCTTTTCGATATTAACCAATTCTTTATTAATAAGAAAGACTTTTTCTACACCAGCATACTTATATTGTACTCGATGATCGACTAACAGAGTTTGGTCTTCATATGAAGATATGTGACGATACAATTTAGCTGAATCGTATTGTGAAAGTATTTCTTTTGGCATATTAAACATATCTCGGCCAAGCTTTAAATACCGCGGATCATTGTTAATCATTATCCAAGGTATCATGCTATCATTAAGATAATCATAAATAGGACCGCTGTAATTCTCGTGCATAAACAGAGTTTTGGCTAGTTGTGGTTTACCTGCTTTAATCGAAGATAGAGTGTATATCCTTTCTTGAAAGTTTACGTCGCCAGTTGGACCAGCTACCATAATTCCAGCATCAACCTTAGTATTCTTCAGATGATTAGTTATAAACGCTATGGCATCAGATTCACCTTTCGTGTAATGTGCCCAGGCATCATGAAGATTTGTGGGCAAGCCACGCATCTTATAAAGATCGCTTTTGCCTATCATGATAAAAGTATCATCAGGATTAAGTTCAGCTAACTTAAGATATAGTGTGGGTGCTTCATTATCTCCGCCGATAGCACCCCACGTGCTAGGCTTAAATTTTATAGACTTGCCGATCTTCCCGATCACGTACGTGCGACCCATAATGTTCCCCCTTAGTTGATTAGATAGCTATTATATCAAATTTTACTATAAATGTAAATAGATATCTTTAAATATTTTATAATATTGTTCTTGGTTAGTTTTACTGTGCGAATGTAAAGGTATCATGCTTAAGAACAAACTGGCAACAATAATCTTAATGTAACGAATATCTTCATCGCTGTAATTATTCTTTAGAATGCGCATGAACTCAGCCGCAACCTCTTCTTTACCCTTTGAATACAAACGAACATCATTACCGTTTTTAACATAGAGTTCAGAATCAATGATATCATAATTATATACCGCTGAATGCATCAACTTAGCTACTTCGTAATAATGATCGCCAAATAGCTGACCTCTTGGATCTATCATAGTAACACGGTCAGAATTGAAATCGTACATCAGATTGCTAAAGCAAAAGTCGCCGTGCATTAATGTTGGTACATGCTCATGTTTAGCAACAGCGTCTTCTAATGTTATAATGAATTTGTTTATTATGTCGTGATTAATTGCAAGATTAATATCGTTTACCCGTGAAACCGTCTTTTTAACAACCGTGTCCATAAAGTTGTTAGGTTGTCCATATGACTCCATCTTGTTCAATAGCCTAAACGATGAATTGAAGATTGTTCTCCAAGTTTCGGTTGAAGTATCAAGAAACAAATATATTTCGCGGAACGTTGGTGCCAATATCTTTTCCATTACGTAACATACGCATTGATGCGGATCAAAGAACTCGTGTGACAGCATTCTTGGCGTGTTTAATGTAAGTCCCATGGGCAAGTTATTATACCAATTGAATTCTTCTATTAATTTCTGTCCATGTGTTTCAGACGACTTTCGAACCGTTACATCATCGACGTACAAATTATTAAAAGATCTTGAGTTTTTAACTGAACGATTACTTAAGTATTCTTCAAGAGTCCCAAAGTCAATATGCCCAAGTGACACAGTTATCATATGATCCCAATCAGCAATTGATTGTAAAACACCACTTAACTGAAATTCGCCTGCGATCTTAGTTTCTTCATGTTGCAATTGCTCACGTAATAACTCATATAAGTTAACCGAATCGAGAATATGATATACACCGCTTAAAGCAAGATTGGTATCAGGCCGTTCCGTAGGTTTATCAATAAATGTAGAAATCTTATTCGCTGATGTTTGAACCATACACCATCTAGCATAGTCTTCTACTTCAATGACAGACACAAAGTTTTCATTGAAATATTTAGACGCATCCGACTTAACAACAATATCACCAAGGACAATCAATACCGAATCGTTATCTTCTGGTTTTAAAGCCGCAAAGATAGCACCTGATAAACCATTGTGTTCTTGTTGACGTACAACTTTAACTTGAGTCTTTCCATACATCGCCAACATATCGTGTACAGTTTCTTCTTGATGGTTTACTACAACTCTAATATCGTTACAGCCAGAATCCTCTAGCCATTTAATTTGATGAATGAGGATAGGTACTTCTTTATACGGTAAAATGGTTTTACTGTATTGTTTACCAAGTTCTTTGAATCTTACGCCGCGACCTGCAGCAGGTATTATGCCAATCATAACTTCTCCAATAAGTATAGTTCATCTGGCCTTATTGCTTTATCATCAATGTAATAAACTGCATAAGGCTTATCAAACGAAAGCTTTGTGTAACTAACAGAATGTTCCATTAGCCATACTTCAATAACATTACGGTATTTATGTTCAGCGTCAGCTCGATTGTCGGCGCTGAAGTGACCGCGTGCAGTATATATGAATATGTCAAAGCCCTTATCGAAGAGCCTATTAATTTCACTTATAAGATCGTAATTTGGTTTACCGCAAGCGATGTTAGACTTGTCATCATGTGGATGTATGCAAAGCGTATCATCAAAATCAACTACAAGAGTGTTTCCATTATAAGGCATATACTTCTATTCCAACTTCATTAAACATTTCAACAGTACTATTATATAATACTTCCCATCGTTTGTCAATAGTTTTATTAGAATCGGTTGCCCAATAAACTTTTGAGAAACCTGCTTGAATAACTCCCTTTGCACATTCGCTACAAACGGGTAGTCCCCAAACATATAAAGCAGAATTCTTTAAACTGACGCCATTATTAACAGCATTGTATATAAGGTTCTGTTCTGCATGAACTACATATTTGTATTTTGTTTCACGGTTGTTTAAACGTTCGGCAGTGTCTTCAACTCCACGTGGGAACCCGTTATAACCCACCGAAAGAATCTGGCGGTCACGTACTGCAACCGCTCCGATTTTAGTTGATGGGTCTTTGGACCAAGTGCTTACTTCACGTGCTAACGCTAGAAACCGTTCGTTCCAAAGACTGCTCATTAGATATACTCACTTTTAGGATACGTTGATATGTAATCAGATTTTGATATATGGTGTTCACCAGTTTTACTATAATGATCAACTAAGTAAAAGTTTCTCTCATAGACGTGCAAATTTTGTACTTGCCAATGAAGGTTGCCTATTTTAATATCTGAATTAGTTGACTCATTATAATTGTCTTTAAGCAATTCCATTACGTACATTTGCCACGCATAGTCATTTCTATAACCTGCCCAACAATCATTACTTCTCATTTGAACTACAGCTTGTAACATATTATCACGAATGTAATATGATACCGCATTAGTACATATGAAATCGTTTTTAGAGTTTTCGTTATATTCAATCCAAATAGACGGACGGTTATAAACCATGATAGCACGACGCGAAAACGGATTACCCTTTAACTCATTTAAGCATTGTTTGAATTGGTTATGGAACTTTTCAGCAAATATTAGATGGCCATAGTTAGAGTTTATTTCACCATAAAGATTTGCGGTTGCCTGCCAAGCAACTGGTGTTTTGCCATAAATATTTGCAAGCGTACCAACATTAGTTGATTGTGTTAAATACCAACGGATCTCAGCGTCAATGTATTCAGTATTAGGCGTACCGAAGATACATGGATCGTCAGCAATAAAACTTGCACCAACCATTTCAAGCGTCTTATTACCACCACGATCAATTGTTTCTTGGTGCCATTCAAGTTCATCAACGAAATGGTCGCGTATGTCATCTATATTCATATCATCTGCTCTTCACAGTTATTTTTTAAAATTTCATAAGAATGCGTTGGAAACATATTCATAGCGTCTATATCTTCATCAGTAAATGGTTTTAAAAGAGTAGACGGCTCAGAATCAGATACAGGCGCATTAAGTTGACGGTTTAAGAAATCGCGATCGGTAGACTGGCCGTCAACTTCACCACGTGAATAAGCAACTGCAAACGAAGCATAGTTAATCATGTCTTTAAGTGAATCTTCCATCGACTCAAAGTTAGGTTTATAATCAGGATCATTTTCCATTGCTTCGATAACAGAACGTATACGAAGGGTTTTAGCATGAATAATATCCATAATGGTATTTACGCCATGCGGATAATAGTCAGCTTGACGAACGGTCGATTTAGCGTTTTGATAATCACGAGACTTTGCGGTCTGCAATTCAATGCATTCTTGTAATACTTTTACTGATGATCTTTCAGTCATAGTGGTTTCCTTAGTTGAGTTGGCGGCAGAATCTTAACTCCCCGCCGCTTTTGATATACTGCTGAGTTAAACTGAGTTCAACTGCGCGATGAGTTTGTACATAATGTTCTATTATATCACCTTTAATGGGACATGTCAATACAATCTTTTGGCGAGGAGCGGAAACTGCGTAAATGTCAATATTAGTTTCGCACATTTCGCGCAATTCTTTAAATATACGGCGATTAGTAGCATCACCCCCTTCGGTTTCACCTTTACTGTACATATTAACCCGACTTTCCCAGCCGGTTTCACCGCCAGCAATACCTATTTTATGGATTTTGTTTTTAATACACATGAAATAGACAACGTCGCCCATAGCAATAACGTTACAGCGTGCCATGTTTAATGCACGTGAAAACTTTAACCTTTTGCCATCTATAGAAAGAGAACCCAAATATGTAGTATTTTTCAATAAATTTTTCATAATATAATTTCCAATTAACGACGCGCGTAAATGTAAACATCAAGTGAAGAAGCATTGGCAAGGCCACCAACAACATTGCCACCGTGGTCAAAACCAACAGTGCTTGTGTGGCCAGTCCAGAAGTTAGTAATTGTCTTTTTAGTTATAGGCTTACGGCCGCGAACGCAAACACGTTGTTGTTTTAAAGATCTTTTATTTGCGGCAGTAACACGTGCGCGGATTTTGGCAAGTATTGCCATGTCGTCAGTTGAAGTTGGGTCAAGAGTGGTGATATAAGCGTTTGAGCGAGTAGTCATAATATAATATTTCCAAATAGTTGTTATCAATTTATGGTACTATTATATCAAGTATTGACTTCCATGTCAATAAGTTTATTAGAACTTAAAAGAATATGGCTATATCTTAGTGAACAAACCGTGATTACCTTCATGCGATGGTGCAGTCCAATCATAACCGTGCGATTCCATTGTCGGCTTTATCAAATCAGGAAGACCAAGTGCGTTAGGTCGCGTAGCTTTCTGACCAACTTCTTTTGCCATATTGGCTTTAAGAACTCTGTCCCAAGCTTTGTATGGGTCGATAGCGAACGCATCAAGCGTACCAATTGCGACAACACACAAATCAATCAAACCGTCTACAAGCTCTTCAGCATCTTTTGCTTCAAGCGCGGCATATGTTTCATTAAGTTCTTCTTCTAAAAACATGATACGAAACGCCAAAAACTCTTTAAGTTTCTCAGGATTGTTTGCTACCCAACCGCGAACTTTATATTTCTCGTGCATTTCAGCAATGTCTTTACACCAATCTTTACTCATTTAATACTCCAATAATTAATTAAAAGTTGAGGGAGACGGTCATTATAACCCTTATCCTCATTATCAGCATACTGTACACATATGACTTACAATCTCAGTCCTAAACGGCCATCTCCACAGATTCAGACCAATCTCTGTGGCATTTTCTCGCAGTGTGCTTACCTCAACTAAGGGAACATCACGTCCGAAGATAGCGATTGGCTTTACCTTAGACAAAGTCGGTAGCAGGAGAGGCTCTCTTAAGCTTTTTTAGGTTTAGGCTTGTAATTGTCGCCTGCGTTATTACGGTCACCCCAAAAGTGAGTATTGAAAACATACTCATATGCTGCCTGAGGATCTGCCTGCCAGTTTCTTACTTTCTTGTTACTTTCACTCATATTTACTTCTCCAGTTTATTGTAGATCTATTATATCAAAGTTTCTCGTTAATGTCAAATCCACGGAAGGTTTTAAACCGTGGGAACCGTAAACTATTTGTTCCATTACTGTTTTGAGACACAGCGTCTGCTTTTATTTCGACAAGTTGACCAATGACTTTTGATTGGTCAGCCCATATGTCTTTACGCATTTCATCAGTTAATCCTGAACCAACGTTTACAGTAATCGCTACGCCATCGTCAACTCCTTCACAAACCAATGCTCCTGTTGAACCAACGTACTTTCCAGTACCTTCTTCGATTGCAATAACTTTAAGCGTAACTTCAATGAATGGTTTAATCTTCAACCAATCTTTATTACGTTTGCATGTATATGGAGATTGAGGATCTTTTAACATTAGACCTTCGTATCCGCCATCAATCGCTTCTTTATTCAATTGTTTGAATGATGCAAGTCCTTCTTCAGTATCGAAGTCGACAACTTTATGAGAGCAAGCACGAATAATTCTATCGTTAAAGAAATCAGCATAAGTGGTCAGTGTTTCTTTACGAACAATATTACTCCTGGGATAAAAACCAGTTTTGAAGTCTTCAAGCGGTAAACAATCGAATACATGAAGAACTGCATCATCAGTTTGAACATCAGACTTACGACGTACTTGAGTCATTAAATCATTGAATGAACTTGACATAATTTCGCCATCAAATACCATTGCTTCAGCAATATGTGGAGCAACCTTTGCTTCAAACCATTCGCGAACCTTAACAAAGTTATCAAGACGTTTTCCGTTCCGACTATACATTTCTGTTCTATCCGGGCGAACAATAGTGATAACACGTACACCATCAAGTTTTACTTCAACAAGTTTAGTACCAGTGATAGCTTTTTCTTTAGCGCCGTCCTTTGCAAGTTGACAACTAAATACTGGAATCATAGCATCTTTATTAGCTTTCTTTGCAACGTTATTCCATGTCGATACATTGACTCCGCAGCGCATGTCACGTGAAAGAATCCGTCTAAAGAAACCGACCCAATGATATTCTGAGCATTGAGTATTAGCAAATACATCAAGCGCGTCAAGTGCATTATGACCAGTCAATTCACGATTTTTCAGATTGCGAGCAACAGCACAAAACCGAGAATAAGTGCTTTCGCAACTTTTACCGTCTTTACCATAAGGCAGCTTTTTGACACCATATGTCGTATATGTATCAAGCGCAGCTTTAAAACCGTCAATGAATACTTCAGCCCAAGGCTCAGTCGAAGACAAAACCTTTGTCAATATCGCTTCTTTTTCAAGACGCTTTGTTGTCGACTCAAGAGCCTTTATGGTTTTAACTACATTATCAAGATTAAGCATTTATTGAATCCTTAAGGTTTTGTACTTCAAGAACTAACAAATCAACGTCAGTATTCTTGAATCTATTGAAAGTCGCGAATTCTTTATCGCTTAAACCGATTGTACCTTTGCCTTGAAATGAAGCAATAGTTCTGATTAATTCAAGCGCATCGCTTCGAAAATACACAGTATAAGATTCATCAAGATCAGTGTAAGACAATATGCCAATAAGATCGTTATCTTCAATGATAAACTCTACGTCTTCAGCATATGGTGATATCATTTTAGTGGTAGTAAACAATCCGAAGAATGATTTTGTTACAACTGCTTCTTCATGATTGCCTAAAGCAACTAGTGGGTTAACGACATCAGTGATGTATGTTTTGGTTTTTTCGATAAGATCTTCGGTAACGATAGTAGTGATAAATGCCATAATGTATTTTTATTCCTTAACTCAATTTGTAGATCTATTATATCAATTTTGGTTTGACTTGTCAACAACTTTATCTATATAAATTCACATAATTACCAAAATGTTTATCGAAAGTTTGAATAAGATCTTCGTAGTCGCCAGCAGTTAATTCAGCGTGTATTGCATCATAGTCAAGAGCGTATTTCTGACATAAGTATCTAGCGCAGCTTAATAGACAATAAGCATTGCCGTCAGGACCGTCTAGGTTTATTTCGATTTTTGGGCTTTGAGCTTTAGCAAGTATAGTCATAATGTATTTCCGTTAGGTTGTTATCAATTTATGGTACTATTATATCAAACAGTTCGACTAATGTATATAGTTTTTTATAGAACTGTTTGATATATGGATATACCTTAACCGAAGAAATCCTCCAAACTCGACTGCTCTTCAACTGACCAACCGATAGCCTTAAGTACAGGTTCAATTGGATCTATAAAGGTTTTACTGAATTGCTTATCATAATCAACATACGCATTCAAATTTAACTCAGGCGGTAAATAATCAGGAAACGAAATAACATTTTCCTTGATGGGATTAGGCAACTTAAGGTAACAGAACTTAACTTTGTCGCCATTACGAACTGCAGTATACTTTTTAAGTTTCTTCTGCTCAATACCAACATTATACATTATAGCGCCGCGTACATGTATAGGACATCTTGACTTATATCCGTCACCATCGCGCCATTTAACAATATCAGAAACTCCACGTGGAAACGATACTGCTTCAGGCGGCTGAGCATGAAAGAACTCTTGAAAGTCAGTAATAGCCTTACGGGTTTTAAGCTCAGAACCAGTCATTATAACCTTGAAGATATTCTTTAAAGCATCACGACATATTGCTGGTGTTGAAGATTTAATTGCTTCGATACCCATGATCTTTAGTTTAGGTTCTTTAAATGATACACCTTCAGAGTTATGTACATTTAGTATATAACGTTTCTTTGCAGTCCATATACCAAGATCAGCAATTACTTCACGTTCCATAACCATTTTGTTCTGATAGGCATGCATGTATTTAGCAAGATCGTCATAACATTTAGCAATCATTGGTTCAAACTGATCGCTGCACATTTTGTCGATAATATCAACAATACCTTTAGTATCATTAGTTTTTGCTAATCCGAGTTTTTCGACAAGTGGGCCAAAATCTAAATAATTAGAATCAGTATCAGCAGCAATAACATAATCACATTTGGTAGTACCCATGATTTTATTAATGAAGTTGTTAAACGATTTCTCAGCCCAACGAATTGATAACTGACCATACAATGTAATGCCTTCAGCCATTCGCAAATCAAAATATCTGAAGTAAGCTGAACCCATCGCACCATACAAACTGTTCATTCATGATGTTCGGATACGAGCGTTAATCATATCCCGGGACGAACCCAGCTTATACTTTCGTATAAGATCAGACTATATCATCAGCCGGTCTGGCTGTCGGGCGCTTCGAGACCACTTGATCTCTACTCCTTTCGGATAGTCGTTGCACCTTACCTTTACATAATAAAGGTCTTGGCTCAGGATTAGCATATTAAAGCCTTCCCTGAGTTCACCCGATTCTCATCTAATCATTCCTGATTAGAGGCCCAATAAGTTTAGGATTTTGATACTCATTTGTTGGTTGTCAAGCGTTGAATACTTTTTACTGTATTCATAATGTAAAGCTCGCAGCTCATCGTCGCTTAGTGTTTTTAAATCCATAGTGTATTCCTCATATTGTAATGTTCTATTATATCAAACTTTTAAGTGCTTGTAAACAATTATTTTTTGTTTTACGCATTTCTTTATCAGTAAAGCGAATAACGGCGTAACCGTTGTCAATTGCATATTCCTCAAACGAACGGTCCTTTGCGGTTTGTTCTGGTGTGCTATGCCAATATTCACCATCAATTTCTACTAAGATATTAGTATCGCTTATAATGAAATCATAACGGTGAGTGCCTTTTGTTATTTGGAATTGTCTTTCGTATGCAATGGTGTTATCTTCACACCATTTAGCAAAGTCTCTCTCAGGTTTAGTGAAACGATATGCACCATCACCTTGAGCATGTATGCCAACAATACCATCATAGCACAACTGCCGTTGCTTTTCTCGCATTTCATCAGTCCAATAACTGGACTGGTTATTCTTAGGAATGTTGTTTCTTTTTAGAATGCTGTATATAACATTGACTACAACATCATAGTCTTTAAGAATCTGATATGCGCTTTCGCCGGCCATGTAGCGTTCAATTATATGTTGCTCTTCGTCAGGTGAGAACTTCCGAGTTGAAGCAGACATTCTTTCACGCATTTGTTTTGACTTTTTCATTGACAACAACGTTGGATAATCACGCTTTATCACTTTACGAAAGGCATGATAGTTTATGCTGTATTTCTTGCATAGCTGAAGTAATGACTCGCCTGCTTTTAATGATGATATTACAGTTTCTAAATGAGTGTCTAACTGGTGTTGATAAATAGTAATGGACATGAGTAATTTCCTGTTGGTTATGTCTGAGGATGGAGTGGTACTACCAATACCACTCTGTTCATTATTATTTATACATATCACATTCTTAATACTGCAGTTATTCGCATTTATTTTTCATTTCAGTATCATAAATATGTTTTGCTAACTCACGCGGTGTTAAATGTCGAAAGTGACCAAGCCGATGTAAAGCGTTTGCTTTGCGTAAATACTCCGTGAAATCGCTATTAGACAATGAGTCAAAGTGAAGTATCATTAAGTGATACCTCGACGTTTCATTTCCTCCTCGACGTTAACCAATTCTTGTTGCGCTGAAAGCATTTCTTTTTTGATACGTTTACGAGCGGCATACTTGGTTTTGATTAGCGCAGGAATGACACCTTGCTTTTCGGTATCAAACATAACTCCATTAGGACATAACGCTCGACCGTCTGGTACCTCAAAGCTTTTACGTTCCAACAAGTTATTAACTGTAAGACCGTCTATACGATCGCCTTCAACTAAGGTTTCTGGAGATATGTTTGCTTGCATTATTAAGTGGGGATAAAGCGATGCCAAATCGAATGATACTACCCAATTATGTAGACCAACCTTAGGAGCTTTAACCCAGCCGCCTTCAAACGCATCTTTGAACTTATGCTTGTTAGGTGGTACAGCCATGTTACGAGAACACAAATCACGATAGATGATAGCATCCCAAATAGCAGTTGTGCCTAATGTATCACCGTAATTAACACCAGCGCTATAAGCCATCGTCGCAGCCAGACCAATCAATTGAAGTTTATCATCCATGCGAAGAATTAACTCAATATCGACTATATTATAATCAATTCCTTTGTATCCGGCGAGCAGATTAGCTTCTGCCGTAAGCTCAGCATCTAAGGCAATCAATTCATCGTCAGATAAATTATCTAGATTAGAGCTAAGTAAATAATCAATGTTCATAGTAAGATCCTTAATGTTATATATAGTATTATAAACTAATAGAGATGTAATGTCAATGGTAAACGAATTTTTAAATTATAATAACTTTAAATGCAACAAGTATTATCGGGCGTATTTAGCATTAGCAAATAAAATAGTCAGTGAACAACGTACTTATACGTCGGCTGAGCATGAAAATCATCATGTGCTACCCCACAGTTTTGGTGGAACAATAATGCTCCCATATACATTTAGAGAGCATTATATCGCCCATTTGCTATTAACTAAATTCACTATTGGCAAAGACACATGTAAAATGACATTCGCGCTTCATACGTTTTTTCACTTTGGATATACCCAACGGCTAGGTCTAAAATTCTCATCAACTATTTATGAAGCGCATAAACGCCGGTTTATAGAAGCGTGTTCTATACGCTCTAGCGGAAAGGCTAATCCCAACTATGACGATCACACATACACGTTTAAAAACAGTACAACCGTCTTTAAAGGGACCCGTATGGACTTCCATACCAAGCATGCCGACGTGATTAGCCAACACGATATTAATTCGCTTATAAGAGCGTATAAAGGCGCAGTCAAGATGTCGGCAAAAGGGTGGGGCATTTATATCGACAGCCTTGGCCAATTTAGTGATGAAATCGCCCGTGGGAAAATAAATCATAAAACTCGAAAATGTCAACACTGTAATGTAGTAACCACATATTCTAACTTAAAGCGCTGGCATGATGATAATTGCAAACTAAACCCCTCGAGACAAGCGTAAGGCGCGTACACGATCACGAAGAAGACACGTGCGTTGTAACTCGTCCATGTCTTCTAGCTTGGTCAGTTTCTCGTCAGGGTTACAGCCTTCGGCGTCGCGTAGTAAAGCATACATCTGTGTGTTTTCTTCGTATGACAATTTCCGATCGCCAAGCACAACGTTTGCAATATGATCAAGTTTATATGATTCTTGAGCGCCTAATGTATTAATAGTAAACTTCTTAAATAACTCCATGTAATCAAGTTCAGGCAATCCTGTTACTTCGTAGCTCTGTTGCTTTTGACCGTTAACCGTAACCATGCGTTCATTTATCAAACCCCATGGAGAATACTTTTTGGCAAATTCAATACCTAAAGTTTTAGCAAGTCGATTGATAATATAAGGTGTATCAAAGAATCGAGTATTCCAGCCTGTAACGATATCTGGAGTATATTCAGGATTTGACCAATGTGTTATGAACTTCATTAACAGTTCGGCTTCGTTCTTACAGTGATAATAAATTACATCATCACGAGTATTTTTATAGTTAGGTAATCCCCATACACGTCGCATGCTATCTTGAGTAGACATCATTGCAATTGAAACAATAGGATATAGTGCCTGTTCGGCATGTGGAAACTCATCAGCAACAACTTCAATGTCAATAGCCGCAACATTAACATTGTCCATATCAAACGCAATATTACCAGGGAACTTTTCTTGAATGTATTGAACTATGTAATTACGATTGCCGTATATTTCAAAGTTAGGCACATCTTTGTATTGCTCAATAAATTCTTTTGCATCGCGCATTGAAGAGTATTGCATTGGAGAAACTGAAACGCCATCAAGTGCTTTTGTTTCACTTTCGTTATCTTTGAGGTATAAGGTAGGTTTGAACTTTATCTTTTCGCGTACTTTATGCTTGCCTTTGTATCCACGATATAAAAGCGAATTGCCGTAGCGGGCGACGGAGGTATAGAATTCAGTCAAGGTGGTACTCCATTGTAAAAATCAAATACTATTATATAACAAAAAGGGTATCATGTCAATAGAAATGATACCCTTTCTTAAATTTAACCCAATATAATTTTCTTAGAAGGAGTTACTATTTTACCGAACATATTACCGTGTTGTTTTGCCAAACCTTCGACTGGTGTACGTGTAAACATGACGTCTGACCCTCGCAATTCAAGGGGACCATCTTCACAGTAAGCCATAAAGGGAGCTAGTCCTAAAGAGTTATCTTGTGTAGGTATTAATACCGCAACATTATTAATCTTATAGACAGTACCATCAAAGGACTCAACTACTGCAATTAATTCTTCACCTGTGATCAATCTTAAAACATGTACATTATCTGACATAATAACTCCTATAATTTATTTAATTTGAATTTTGTTTGCTTTCAGTTCTTCAGGAATTTCAAAGTCAATTAATACTTCAAGCATACCATTTTCCATAGTTGCATTAGCAATTACAGCGTATTGTGATAGCTTAAATTTATTTTCAAAGGCTCTTTTAGAAATACCTTTCTGAATGTATTTTACGTCTTTCTTCTTCGATTTACCTTCAGAAGAAATTGTTAAGATATTCGACTTTTGCTCGATATTAATTTCATCTTTATCGAAGCCAGCTAACGCCATAGAAATAATCACGCGATACGATTTGTCTTCTTCATTTATTTCGCTTATAATGTCATAAGGTGGGAATGAAGTTGTGGTATTACCTACTTTTGATAGCAAAGTATCAAAAAGATTGGAAGGGAATCCTGAATCGTAAAAGATTTTTTCTAAAGGGTTTTGTGTGCTGTAATCATACTTATCGTAGTTCGACATGTTTGCCTCCTAATTAGCAAGGTGCGTGGATCCTTTCGGCATCCGTTTTATTAAGGTGCGACCATCAAAGATGCATCGCGGTTATTGCGGGTTACCATAAAACCTTATAGTAACCCCAATCTTTTTATTTATACAGTATTAGGATTTTGTTCCAATATTGTATTTTGGCTGTAAATCCCATTCATCCTTTTCTTTAAAAGAGATGATTTTTATTTGTCTTAGATGAGCAGTGTCTTTTGCCTCATCAGGATTTACAACATTAATTAATCCCCAATCTGATAACAGCATTGTGATCGTGTTGCGTCGTTGAATATCATTCTCAAATAAGTTTGATGCTTTGCCATCAAGAATGAATAATTCTTTAAAGTGTACAATGAAGTATCTTCCTTGTTTATGTAATATGTGACAAGACTGATATAATCTTTTATCAAGTTGCGATGCAACACCAATTCGTGTTAATGTTTCGCGTACTTTTAAAAAGTCGTCGGGTTCATTTAGTGTAATTTCCAACATTGTGTTTGGAGTCCACTCTACTTGTTTATTTTGTTCCACCATGGTCAACCTTCCGCTGTAGTTCATTCAACTGTTCATTGTTAAGAAGAGATAGTACTTGACGGGCTTTGTCGTTTGAATACCCGTAATACGTCTTAATCACTTCAATCATTTCTAAATTGGTCTTGTCTTGCTTAGCCCATTTAGAGAAACGTTTCCGCTTCCTGACAATATTTATACATTATCCGAAATTCATATTATTATAAATAATATCAGAACAAGAGGTTACGCCAATAACCTCTGTCCCTAAACACAATAACTGTAAGGAGCAGCTACATGCCTAATACTATATATCACAAACATCACATCATCCCGCGCCATGCTGGCGGTAGCGACGATCAGTCAAATTTAATAAAACTGACTGTAGAACAACACGCTCTTGCCCACCTTGCTCTATACGAAAAGCATAATCGTTTGCAAGACCTAATTGCGTATAAAGCTCTTTCAGGCCAAATAAGCGGCGAAGAAGCTAGAAGACTAGCCGTTTCTGCAGCTTTAACTGGAAAGAAGCAAACTAAAGAACATGTTAAAAAACGTGTCGCTGCTAGAATGAAAACAAATCCGACGCCAACTAAAGGCATGACTCTTCCTAAATGGACTGATGAAAGATCTAACAAATTCAAAAAATCCATGAAAGAACTGTATGCTAATAAGGACGGATCAAGATTAGGGGCTATCACTACAGACGAAACTAAAAAGCTGCAATCTCAAGCCGCGCTGAACCGTCCTAGAATCAATTGTGAACATTGCGGCGAAAGTGTTCAACTTGCAACATACGCGCGCTATCACGGAGCAAAGTGTAAGCACCGTTAAGTTCCACCCTTATGTATTTTTTCGAGCAGCGCGGACTTTTGATCTTTTGATAAAAGTCCGACAACTTGTCTAGCCTTATCATTACTATAATTGTATACAATCTTAATTGCTTCAATTATATCAGCATCAGCTGTGTCAGCCTTGGCCCATTTAGAGAAACGTTTCCGTTTCCGTACAATGTTAATAAGAAACTGATACTGCAGTTTATTGTCCAATTTGTGATACCGATTCATTTCATTTGCATAAAAGATAGTATCTTGGAACTGCGAAAGGCCACGGTTGATAAGAAAGGCTGCATAACCTTTCTCATCCTCTGGTGTTACCATAATATTACGTTTGCTTAACGTAATGGAATTTACATAATCAAAAGGATTCATCATTACTCCAAGTTTAAGATCTGATCCGACGAAACGATGCTTGGCGCTTCTTTAGACTTGCTCAGTCTTCCAGCCGAGATAATCAAAAGAATAACAGCAAGCGGATCAAACACAAATATAAGCATAAATATCATTAGACGAACTGCGCTGCCATACTTGTCTTCAGCATCATTACCATAAAGCATTTCTGCGATATATTTAATGGGACCAAGTTCAGCTTCAAACTTTGCATCTTCTAATGTATATTCATACAATTCATTATTTAGTTTAAACAGTTTGTCCATTGACATTGTTCTCAACGAATCCAACTGCACACGTTGCTCGCTTTGTGCTGTACGAGCTTGAAGTCCTTTTGTAACATACCCAAGTTCGATATACTTATCCAATGCTGCATCAAGTGCGCCTAACTGAGAATCAACCGAATCTAAACGCTTTTGTTCTGATCCGATTGTTTTCTCAAGACGAGACACTTCAATCGCAACACCAGCATTACCGGAGGTTTGTTCAAGATATGCTTTTGACAAATAACCGAAGATACCGATACTTGTAATTAACATAAGAACTACCACCGCAACTAATAAGTATATCTTAATACCTATTGTAACACATTTCCACTCAAGATGCAACCATGTTGCTGCAACTAATTTGCCAAGCTCTAAAACACTGGCCATTATTATAACTGATATTGCAGCTCCTGCAAAGATAGCGGACAAACCTGCTATTGAGAAGTAAGCTGCAACAAGTGCAATTACTATTGCTGTTATGAATGTAATATAGTTTAACAACATAGTTAATACCTTGGCTAAAGATATTATTTATAAGAATACTTCTCTTATAACACTTTGCATACGCATTACATCAATTGCGATGTCGTGTATAGGATCGTGAGCAACAAAAACATCTTCAAGACCTTCAGGAATAAACTTGTTATTCAAACCTGAGGTATAAGATAGTCCTTCAATGAAACTACGAGTATCACGAACCTTTGCCCAATTATATGGTTCGCCTAAACCTTGGTCAGCCAAAGTAAATGTAGTGATCATAGGATCAAAAGTATTGCCGCGGGTAAATATTGCATCAGCTTGGTGGCAATGATTCTTGAAGCAGGCATTCAGCTCAGTGATAGACAAATCGTCGGGTGTTGGTGTTAGCTGAGCATCACGCAATTCTTTAGGCTGTTTCTTCCACCAATCAAGAGTTTCTTTATTGATAACTTTACCAAACGATTTGACTTGCTCCATGATATCGAATTTATATTCAGCAGCCCGACTACAAAGTTCTTTAAAGGTATATGGGTTTTCAGACATAAATCTATCAGGATCGTAGTTCATGATAGCAAGCGAAAGGATCGGCGCATTACGCGTGTCGGTTCCCAGTGTTTCATAATCATAAATTACATTTTTAGGCATTTAGTTTCTCTCAATCAAATTTATAGAACTATTATATAACAGTTCACACGGCATGTCAATAGTTATTTAAACTCAACTGCAGACATTATTTCGGTAAACATTGCTACAAGATTTATTTCTGAGTCGCAAACAAACGCGTTTTTATGTTGGTAATCGGCGATGATTAAAACAAGCTGAGGTATAGAACTGGCCTTAACGTTATCTTCCATGTTATCATAAACCATTCTGAAGATAGTTTGTGCTTCAACATCAATGTTATCAACAACCCACTTACGCATTGTCTTGAAGTCTTTATCCTTAAGATAACCCATCAAAGCTTTGATGTTTTCGTTACTAACATTAGTTAGAACACCAGCATCAATTTTACCAGAGATGCTATATCTTTGACATTCGTTTAAAACTCTACGCCAATCTGGGAAATGCTTTTCAATCAGCTTTACTAATGAAGCAGGTTCAAACTCAACGTTTTCTGCTTTAAGAACTGTTTGCAACCGTTTAAAGAAAGCCATCGCAATCTTAGGACGTTCCTTAGGTTGTATTTGAAATTCGTAAACTGAACATCGAGAATGCAGTGGTTCAATAATACGGTTCTTGAAGTTACATGTAAGAATAAATCTGCAGTTCTTCGAGAATTCTTCAATGAAACCACGAAGTGCAGGTTGGGTTGACTGTGGGTTCATATAGTCGGCTTCGTCGAGAATAACAACTTTATAACCGCCACTTAATGACACTGTTGAAGCAAACTGTTTTATCTTGCCTCGTAAAGTATCGATGTTGCCTTCTTCTGATCCGTTAATCACAATGTGATCAAGATCCAACTGAGTACATAATGCGCGAGCGACAGTTGTCTTACCAACGCCTGCAGTACCACTGAACATCATATTAGGTAATTCACCACCTTCGGCGATTTCAGTAAAGGTTTTCTTTAAAGACTCTGGTAATATACAGTCTTCAATTGTTTTTGGTCGATATTTTTCTACCCAAAGGAATTCTACACTCATTCACATTTACTCCATAAACTATAAAAAACTATTATATCACATTAATCATACAATGTAAATAGTAGCGGCCGAAGCCGCTGCAGAAATTAACCAAAGATGTCTTCGTATAAACCAGTAACTTCTTCAAACTCGCTTTGAACTTGGGTAAAGTTTTGTTTATGATACATCGAAGCAAACTTCTTAATGATCTTTTTGTCAACACCGATCTCGTCAAATACTGCCTCAACGATATCTTTTTGAAGATCACGCTCGGCCTCAACACGAGTCATAGAGTCAGACAATTCTTTTACACCAGCTTTCAATCTTTCTTTATCTTTAGGGTTGGATAACATCATTTCAATCATTTCCTTAAATTTAATATATTCACGTAAATTATTAGTTTCTTTATTCACAAAAGTTCAACCTTTGTATTAAGATATTCACCGAATAGCCTAAGACTACCCAGTTTATATCAAGTTATTCACAAAATAGCCCGAAGGCTATTCCGTTTGTATCAAGTTATTCCGACGGTTCGTTAGCTTCAGTAGAATCAGCATCATCATCAGTTTCTGGTGGTGAAACTGCATTGACGAAGTCAACTAATTTCTGTCGTAGCGTACCAACCAATTGTAACTCAGTTCCTTCAAAGGCACCACGTTTAGAACATAAGTCGATAACCTTTACACAGTCAACTAAATCGTTAACATCAATGAATGACTTAGTTTCTTCAGTTTCTTCAAGATCTACTATAACATCAAGATCCTGTAATTCCACATCTTCGATTTCGTTTGACATATTATTCTCCATAAGTTGAGCTCTTCTCAAGAGCGATAAAGTAATTAACATTAGCTGCAGTGTTAGTGAATTTTGAAATTAGTTTAGATGAAACTTCAATATCGTAATCGCCTTGAACCATTTTGAAGTTTGATACATTGAATATAAGATTAAATTCAGTATCAGATAAACCTTCACATGGAATTTCAATAGCGAAGCGGTTTGAACTAGAATCCTTAACATCAGTTGTAGTAACAAGTAACGAATCTTCACCGTTATTTGTAATAACAACATCAGAGACACCTAATACCGATGTTGCTTTGCGAATAGCAGCAAGATCATCAGAAGATAAGTGGAACGCCAAGTCAGCTTTAGGCATTTTAACTTCTTTAGTAACAGATGTAAGAATTTCAGTATTTGAGAAACGATAGCGAACAAGACGTTTACCTTGACTGATAACAACTGACTGAAGTTTTTCATCAAACTCTAATTCAGGATCATCAAACATATTGTAAACATTTAGGAATTCACCTAAATCATAAATGCCAAACTCTACAGGAAAGGTTTCGGCAATGTCAGCATATCCCATCACGTTTTTTGCTTCGTTAATAGTCTTAAGTTTAGAACCTGCACCAATCACAATGTTAGAGTTAATCAGTGCAAAGTTTTTAAGCAAAGACATAGTTTCATTAGATAATTTCATAGTTTTTCCTTTTGTTTAATTAATAGAGCTATTATATCAAATAATAACTCGCGTGTCAATAGTTTTTTCTAAAAAGATAAATGAGTATCTTCGCCACTGTCTTCGTTTTGCAAATCTTCGCCAGCATCGATTTTACCATAAAGGTCAATGAATGCATCACGAATATCGGCATCAAAACGGTTTACACAAAGTTCAACAGCTTTCTTTCGGTCTTTAAAAACTGTTACTGCTTTAACGATATGTGTTAAGCGGCGAGTAGTAATAAGATCACCAATACCTGCGCCGTCTGTCTCAAAGAATGTCTTACGAATTGCTTGAGCCCACATAACAAGTTTCTCAAAAAATTCGGTATCGTCAACTCCATATAAATCTCCATGAAGTTTAAGTATCTTACGTTCAGTTGCTTCAGAAGGATAAGGCTGTTCCATTGTAACAACAAACCGCTCAAGAAAAGCATCATCGATGATTGAAGAAGCATATCGGCCATCTTCAGAACCGCGACCTTTTGAGTTTGCTGAAGCAATTATTTGAAATCCTTCGGCAGGTACTACAGTTTCACCAGTTTTCTTAATAAGAATAGGTTTACCTTCCATGATACCTTGTAAACACATGATCTTATTAGTTCCACGGTCAATTTCATCAATAAGAAGAACTGCACCTTTACGCATTGCTTTGATAACAGGACCTTCTGCGAATACGGTATCTCCATTGATTAAACGGAAACCTCCGATAAGATCGTCTTCGTCAGTTTCTGGTGTAATCTGTACACGTATATATTGTCGTTTATGTTTTGCACAAGCTTGCTCAACCATCATCGTTTTGCCGTTGCCTGACATACCGCTTATATACACTGGAAAGAATATACCTGCTTTTACAACATCAGAAACTGACTTCGAGTTGCCCCAAGGGACATATAAGCTATCGGCCTTTGGGATATATACGGAATCATCAATATAGGTCTGTAGTTGAGGCTGAGTTGCTTCTACAACAGCTTGAGCAATTGGATTGACAGGAGTGGTTTTAACGGGTGCAGAGACACCGTCGTTAGGTAAAGCGTAAACTCCAGTTTTAACTCGAACCATTGCACGGTAAATGAACCGCTGTACATGGCGGTTTTCAACATCGGAACAAGCAGCGACAATATCGGCTTTCTTGTAAGTTTTTTCAGGAAGGGCGGTAAGACGGGCGGTGATAACATCAAAACATTCGGTATTCATAATTTATTCCTTAACTCAATTTGTAGATCTATTATATCAATTTTATTCGGTAATGTATATAGTTTTTATAGAACATTTAGTTCTAAGGCTATAACCGCTTCACGAGCAGTTTTGTTGATTTTGCGTAAAGAATCTTCTGACCAATCAATAAGCCAATTATCATCGATGTAATTCTCGATAGTGTTTGCTTGCGCTTCGGTACACTTGGCGGCTTTCATAATTTGTTCAATTGCTAATCTCATGTTTTTATTCCTCAGTTCAATTTATAGATCTATTATATCAAATCTAGAACAAATGTATATAGTTTATTGCGTTATTTTTAGAACAAAAAGGAATAGCCTTATTCTCCAAAGAATCTTTTACCGGCCTTTGAAACTGGCGTAATGATGAGTATCTGTAGCGCGACATATGGTAATACTGCTATAATTGCCGCTACCGCAATCGGCCACAGTATTACCATGCCCGGATAATCTGCCTCTTCATTTTTGTTTAGTATCGGTTCACAAAAAACCATTATCAGACAACCCATGAAGTAAATTCCAGAAACTATAATCACGATATCCATTATGCTATTGCCTCAGCTAATGTTTTTGCAAAAACTCGAGTAAAGATTCGGTTTTTACCCATGCTTTTTAAAGCTTTATTCAAATCAGCTTTTTTAGAATTTTCATTGATATTACTAAAATCATCACCATCATCTAATTTAGGTAAGGCTTTCATGAAGTAATAAGCGTCATATTCAGTGTCTTTATCAAGCTCTTTTACGATGCCGCTTTCATTAAAGGTTTTTCTGGCCTTTGGACAAGCTGCAAGATTAGTTGAATAATATTCTTGTCTAATGTTTCTTGTAATGTAAAAACCAACCGTAGTAACTCCAAGATCTTTAATGCAATTTGTTAGGTTATCAATTATTCCATTGCTTGAATTCTTTTTGTAAGATCTCCAATCAAGTTCAGCAATGAATTTATTTTTGTAATAAAGACGTGATTTAGCGCCGCCCCACAGGCCATGAGCAATGCTTGGAGAAGTATCACCATCGTTGATTGTAATAAACGAAACCTTCTGAAGTCGATTTTTAGTTTTGAAGTTATCAATGACTGATACCATCGCAGCAATTGAACCGTCAAGTGGAGTACCACCTAAAGTGTCACAAGGTGCAGCAATTGTATAATAAGATTCTTGATAGGTTTTCCATAATGTTTTGAAAGTATCGACAATAGCCGCTTTATTCATTTGGTCAGTAAATTGCTCAACCATTAAAATATCTTTCATATCTAAATCATTTTCAGGCTGTTTTTCTCGAGCTCTATCAAAGCATTCAGAGGCTGAACGCGATGAGGTAAAGCTGCAGATATTAAATGGAATATTAACTCTTTTAGCGAATGCAGCAAGGACATAAGCTTGAGTGATTGTAGTAATCATATTGCCATGCATTGAGCCTGAGAAGTCAATTAGCGAAACCAAACCATGAGATTTGTAATTAGGCATGTTAATATTCGACATAAAGATATCATCAGAGAATTTATAGTTATGAAGTTTTGACATATTCAAAGAGCCTTTTCTTGATTCTTGAGAACGTTGCGACTGCCAAGCTGATTTTTTACGCTCGAATTCTTTAACCAAAGCTTCAGCATTTTCGTTTGCAGATTTAAGTGCGATGTTAAATTCAGCATCGTAATAATCTCCAACGAATCGTTTTTCACAATTGTTTGACCAGTTATAATGACCAGGTTTTGTATAAGTTTTTGTATTTTTTAACTTTTCAAATTTTATTGCACGAAGTTCGCGAGCTCTTTCCCATGATACGATATGTTTTTTCAATTCAGAATAAACCGGAATATTAACAACTGTTGGTATTTCATTTTTATCATCAGTACCTAACGATTCTTCGTTTTCACGGAAAGTATTATCAGTTTCGGCGTCAGTGTAATCAAAATCTTCATCAAGAGGCTCTTCATCATCGTCGCCTAACTCGTCAGAATCAGTTTCTTCGTCACCTTGCTCTTCAGTCGTATTATCAGTTTCTTCGGTTTCCTCAGATTCGGCATCAGCATCGGCTTCAGATTCTTCGTCGTCTACTCCTGCTTTTGCCTCTTCTTCGGTTTCCTCTTCTTCGTCGGTGTCACTGCCTTCAGTTGTTTCTTCTTCAACCTGGTCAGTATCACCTTCTTCAGCCGGAGTTTCACAAGTTTCTTCAGCTTCAGGCTCAGGTTGTGCTTCAGGCTCTTTAGCTTTTTCGTTTTTGGCTTTTAACCATTCGTGCAATTCAACACAAACATCAATTACTTCATCGAAGTCGTTACAAGCATAAACCTTTTTAACGTAAAGCATTTCTTCTTTAGAGAATTTTACATCGACAAGGTCGCGGCATTTTGATTTAACGTTCAAGCGATTCATGAAAGACATAGCGTTTATGTCAGTACCATTGATTCCGAAGAAGTCGCGTTCAAGCAATTCTTTGTAACCGCCAATAAAATTATTGCGTAAGCCAGGATATCTTGATTGAATGCTTTTCTCAATACGAATATCTTCAACGATATTTGCGTATGCTTTTGGAAAGTCATAATTATGAACTGCGTCATGCCAACCTTCAGTTGGCGTATATAATGCGTGACCTACTTCGTGACCTAAAAGCAAATCATGAGTATCATTTGAAATATCTTTCCAAGCAGGGATTCGGATGGTGCGTGTAACAGGATTAAAAGAAGCGGTTGCAGCTGCAGCAACTTCGACATTAACGTCTTCGTTCGCGAGTAGCTTTGCAAGTAGTGATTTATGTGATTTCAAATTTTATTCCTTAACTCAATTTATGGTACTATTATAACAAGAATTGGCACTAATGTATATAGTTTTTATAGAATAAAAAAGAATATCTATATAACTAATTTAATGTGTTTGTTCATTACTCTTGCTCCTTCATTAATTTACCAATTGTTTTATCAGCTAACCAAGTAACAACTAATGCTATTCCAGTAAGTACTGCATATGCTATAAATACCGTAATGCAGACTATTACTAACATAAAACTAAGAGGCCATAGCCATGCGAACATCATTGCTGTGGCCTGCTGGTTTAGATAGTCATGCAAATGTCTTGCTGTAGCATACACTAGTATAAAACCTAGAATTTGTGCGGGTATTGCTATCCAGAAATAATATTCAGTTATGAATGTATCAGTCATTCGCCTTGCTCCTTTAGTGCTTTGGCTTTCTCAAGTAAACGCAAGGCTGTTGCATTTAGGTCGATGAGAATACAATGGTGAATATCTTCGGGGTCTAAATGTAATATATAACTATTGTCCATAGTTTTACTTACATAGTCCTCTAATCCCTTAGCTTGCTGCTCTAGGCTGTGTGCTTGTAGTGCATTTTCATATAAAGGTACTGTAAATAAATCGTCCCACTTGGCAATATCGCCATTTAAGTGATACCCAGCAACACCTTCCGACTCATCCATGATTGCACCCATGTAAACAACCATTGCATGGCATTCATCACGCTCTTTCTCAAGCTCTGCAATCTGTTCTACTTGAATCTGCAATATTTCCCACAATTCCTTTCTGTTTGCATCTTTGTATTGTTCTAGGCTCATCACTCTTGCTCCTTACCCTGCATTAAATGAAGCGCATATAACTGAGCGTTGTGTTTTTTCTGAAGCTACTCCAATGAGTTCTACTGTTACGTCGCTTGGGTAAACGACCCAGTCTCCCATACTAAAGCTTATAGGTGTTTTCCTATCCAATCGGTCTGATTTAACACCGTTAGGATGCATTACACGGGCTTTTTCCGCATCTGGTGCTGCTACGATTGCTGAGTCATAAGTGTCGTAGTCATTGTTTACTGACTGGCTTATTTTGTATAAATTCATCACGCTTTCTCCTTTAATTTTTCATAGCGTTTTACCCAATAAGTAGCAGCATAAGCATCAGCAGCCTCAGCAGCATCAGCAGCAGCATCAGCAGCATAAGCAGCATAAGCAGCAGCAGCATCAGCAGCACTAGCAGCATAAGCATCAGCAGCCTCAGCAGCATCAGCAGCATAAGCAGCAGCAGCATAAGCAGCAGCAGTATTATCAGCATTAGCTTTTAATTCTTCTTGACTAACTGATTCTGGATCAGCCAACCATTTCTTAACTAATTCAATGTGTATATTCATCTTCTTTTTCCAAATAGTTGTTATAGTTGTTATCAATTTATGGTACTATTATATCCATTTTAATTAGAAATGTATAATAATTAAAAAGAATATAATAGATCATTAGGTTATAAGGAGAGACTTTACGCGACTGAACTAAAGTTGCCCTCTTTGACGAATTCAATCTTTGATTTGAACAAAGAGCTATCTTCTAAAGATTCGCGGTGACTGATAACGAACACATTAGTATCGGCACACGTGCTTTGAAGTATCTTTGTAAGATGACCAATACCTTCGCCGTCCATAGAAGAATCAAATGATTCGTCAAGTATCAACAAATTAGTTAATGAAGAGTTTTTCATGGTAGAAATCTGCCTCCATGTAAACAGTAATGCAAGATCTATCCTTGCCTTTTCACCTTCGCTGAAAGAGCTATATTTGAACTGATCACGATGGCGAGACTTAATAGTTTCATTAAAGTTTTCATCAAGATTGAAAGATACAAAGAAATCCATTGTTTGGAGATATTGATTGATTAAGTTATTCATAACAGGTAAATACTGTTTAATAATTTTAGTTTTAATACCAGTGTCTTTTAACATTTCTTGTGCAACTGTTGAATAACGCTGGTCTTCAACAACTTCAATCTTTTTATTAAGAAGCTCTACTTTCAATTCAATCATTTCCTGAAGCTTTGACTTTTCGTTATTAACATCATTATTAGTTTTAGAAATGTCATCAATTTCGACCTGAATTGTGTCAATTGACTTATTTATTTTTTTAATCAACTTGTCATTAGCAATAATGCTATTGCTTTTTGCTGTAATATCGTTTAAAGCAATTTGCGACTCAGCCAATGCCATATCAGTTTCAGTAATTTCAATAGTAAGTTTATTAATACCATCTTTAAGATCTTTAGCGCGTGAAGTCGCTTTTGCTTTACGTTCAGCTCTAAACTGTTCGTCAATGTCCTGGGAACATGTCGGACAATTTTCATGTTCGTCATAAAACTTTGCTTCTTTTACTACTCCGCGAATTTCAGTCTTAAATGTCGATTCATACTTACCTAGCTTTTTGCTAATCTTTTCAATAGTCAAGTGTTTTGCAGATGTTGCCGCGCTATGTTCACTAATGTAATTTTGCAAACTGTAGTTCTCACCGGTTATCATATCTAATTCTGATTTAGACGTAACAATTATACTTCGTTTATATTCAAGATGTTCTTCATTCAAAAGCGAAATATCAGTAACATACTTTCTTTGAAGTTCAATCTTGTCTTTTATAGTATCGATTTGATTATTAAAATCAGATAAAGACTCTCGAAGTTTACCCATAGACTCTTTAAGAATGCCGTTCATTTTAGAAAAGATATTAATATCAAGAAGATCCTCAATAATATCTCGTCTGTGATGAGCAGGCAATTGCATGAAAGGAATAAAAGATGAAGATCCCAAGACTACAATTTGATGGAAAGATTTATGATTAAGCTTTAGTACGTTTTGCTCAAGATAATGCTGATAATCACGAACTGCACTATTTTGATTAATCATCACGCCATCTTGATAAATTTCAAATATGTTAGGCTTAATACCACGAATGATTTTAAATTGATGTATACCTATAGTAAATTCAACGTGTACTTCACATTGCTTTTCGTTTACAGAATTTACAAGTTGAGGTTTATTGATTGATCGATGCGGCCGGCCAAACAGCGCAAACGATAAAGCATCAAGCATCGTGGACTTACCAGCACCGTTCTTGCCGACAATTAAAGTAGTCGGAGAACGGTCAAGTTGAATTTCAGTAAACTTATCACCAGTTGATAAAAAGTTTTTCCATTTTATTGTTTTAAAGGCTACACTCATTATGATATTTCCAGGTTGCTTGCTTCAGCATACAGCTTTCGCATTATGCCTTTGATTTTATTCTTATCAAGGTCAGTTTCAACCGACTCAACATATGAGTCAAGTAAGGTTGTAGTGTCTTCAATTGATATGTTATCGTCTCCAACACTTGAACCCGCAAATTGGTCGAAGGTTTCGGCTATTTTCAATTCGTAAATACCTGAATCTTGAACTTTATCAACGAATCCATTAAACAATGCAGGGTCAGTCTTCTTAACAACAATAACCTTTACAAACTTATCTTTAAGTTCTTCAAATGGGAAGTCTTCATATGATTCGTTTTCATCGTTATAATAAATTTTCTGATGTATCGTTATAGGATTGCGAATTGCTTCTATTGTACGGGTTTCAGTATCAAATATATGAAAGAACTTAGGATCATCGACATCAGCCCAGGTAAATTCCATTTGAGACCCAAGGTATGTAATATTGCCTCGAGTTGACTTTGTATGAAAGTGACCGCTATATACCTGCTCAAAGCGTTCAAATGCTTCAGTTTCCATTCCGTGGTTATTAGTTATTCCTTTCATCATTTCAAAACCATTTAGCTCTAGGTGACCGCCTAATATAGAAGCCTTAGTCTTTTTGATGAAAGACATAAACTCAGCATAATTGTTATTATTGATCCAAGGAACTAAAGCAATCTTACAGCCGTCATAATCGACTTCAGCTGGTTTAGAAACTATTTCAATGTTATCGTATCCCCACATTAATTCATTTAGAGAACATACTTCATTTGTCGACTTAAAGTATATGTCATGATTCCCTGGAATGATACGCATATTAATACCGGCATCTTTCATTGGTTGAAGAAACATGTTGCGATTGGCATCAATAGCTTTTATGTTGACGATTTTGCGGTTATCATAGTAGTCACCAAGATGTATAAGCTCGGCAATGTTATGTTCTTTTAGATATGGAAAGAATATTTCCTCATAAAACCGTCGTTGGTAGTTTATAAAAATGTCAGAAGAATTTCTACAACCTGCATGTGTATCAGAAATGATTGCAATTTTCATTAATCATCACCGCCAATAAAGTGTTCAAGACCAACTGGTTTTTTAGGTTTTACTAGTTCAGCTTCTGCTGCCGGTTTAACATTGTCACCTGTTTGTACGTGAGTAAAATTAGAACGTAGCCTATCAACTGCGCCTGATGCGCCGTTTGCATCGTCGTCACCATCAAAGAACTCGTCATATCCAGATCTTTCGACCAATCGAGTTTTTATATCAAGCTGTCGCTTTTCCTTTGCAATACGTCTTAAGAATGCAAACCATGATATCTGAGTAAAGTATGAAAAGGCATTAGGTTTGCCTGTTCTTGTAACTTTTGATATATCATAGTTATTAATTGCTTTAAGGCAATTCTCAACCGCATCCATAACCATTTCATCTCGAAAAGGATAATGTATAAAGTTAGAACGATGGGCTAATCCTTCGCATATACGTAGAAAACACTTTCCAATATACGTTGAGACTTGAGGACGGGGAGTTTCGTTTGCTTTTGCTTCGTTTAACGCTAAAACGTGGTCATATACAGCTTCAGAAAAATCCCTATTGTTCACGTAGTGTGGCTTATCTTTAGGTTTGATTTTTGTCATGCTTATTTCTCCATTGGTATAGTAAACTATTATAAACTAAATTGAGCCTCATGTCAATAGAAATTTTTATGTATTTATTTTGTGTTTCCTATTGACAGATGTCCTGTTTCTTGTTATAATAGATTAGTCAATCGGGGAGTGAGTAGATATACAGATATTAATTTACTGTATTATTTGATACCTTGTAAAAACTAGTATAGATAAACAGTTGTTACTGGACAGGGATAGAATACAATATTAATGACAAGTCATATTACTAGTATTATTATCAGATATTGATTCATTAGATATTTCATCTGTACCATTACTGATAATAACCTTTAGATATGATTCTTTAATATTGTTATTTATATCACTCAACGCAACTAAACTAGATTTAAAAAGTGTGGCTTCATCATTAACACTAAATTCAAACCAGTGTTTAAAACCATATCTGTAAGTATCATCTTCATAAGATTCCAAAAGCTCAATCGGAGATTCGATTATTAATGTTGTACGAGTCTCTTCTTTAACGATACCTAACACAGTTTCACCGTTCATTAATTTAAATTGTTTTACATCTAATCCTGCAGCAGCTTCTTTTACTAGATCATTCATTACATCTTTACCTCGTGAATTTTAAAATTAAACTTCTCGGATGCGTAAATCTTTACACGTTCAGCAGCGTGTCTTAATGTATAATTCTTTTTACTTTTCCAATGGAAATCATCGGCAATATCAAATAACTTGGTATCCTGACCATTATCGCTTTTTCTTAATCCTCTTCCTATTGATTGTAAGATCTTTATTTGTGCCTTACTCGGTGATGCAAATATAATATTGTGTAGGTTTCTTATATTCACTCCAGTACTAAAAGTTCCGAGTGAGCATACCAATATTGCATTTGATTTTGTTTCAGTAATTCGTCGAACGTCTTCTCGTAAATTTGCATCAGTTTCACCTGATACATAAAAGACTTCACGATCGTCGCCTACCTTTGTATTTATCAGTTCATGTAATGGCTTGCCGTGTTTACCAACAAACTGAAATAATATTAAGGTGTTACCTGTTTGTGCTATTGCTAAATTTGCTATAAAGTTATTTCGTTTCTCATGGGTAACGATATAGTCCATTTCCTGAGGATATTTGAGTTTTGAAACTATCTTGCTTTCAACGTCAGGATATTTAAGTGCTAGTATTTTTATGTCAAGAGCCGCAAGTGAACCTTCGTCCATTAGCGCCTTTGTTGATGTCACTCTATAGACAGGACCGAACGAACCTTCTAGGACCAGTTTATTTACTGCTATATTATCAATTGTGCCAGTCGTTCCAATTCTGAATTGTGCTTCGGTTGACTTCCCCATTATTGATACTAAAGACTTTGCTTTAAACGTATGTGCTTCATCACCGATTATCATACCAAACTTTTTGAACCACGCACTACCTAATTTATATATTGATTGCCAAGTTGAGATGACCGCGCGCTTCCCTGTGTTTTTCTCTTTACCTGAGTAAATCATATGACAACTGTCTTCAGCAGAAAACGCTTGGTCAAACTCACTATAATCAGCAAAATCACCGTACATTTGGTTCACTAATGACGTAGTAGGGACGATTATTAGAATATCTTTATCATAATTCTCCATGTAATATAACATAATGGAATATATGATGAGCGATTTTCCAGATGCCGTTGGAGACAATAATAATGTCCGATGCTCTGTAATGGCTGTGGTTATTGCCCTTAGCTGATAGTCACGATGTTCGATAGGTTTACCGCGGCTAGTAAAAGTATGACTGTTAAGGTAATCAAGCGATGGTGGGACTTTGTTATCGGCTATTGGTAATCCATACAGTTGGTTATCTAAAACCTCTAGAATGTATCCACGGGCCTCACAAAAATTCTGTAAGTACGCATATAACCCAATTGGTAATTGTTTATCACGATGGTTATAAAGGCGCAGGAGTCCATCCCATTGTTTGTTACGATATGCAGGATGGAACTTATAACCTTCAGCAAAAAACGAGAAGAAGTCGGTCAACTCGGCACCAGTGCTATGATCAGTTTCAATTAGCAACTGCGAATAATCTTTAAGCCTAACTTGAACAACTTCGGTCATGATCCTTATACTCCGCTAGTGAATTTTCTCCACTCGATTGCATTTTTTATTGTAGAGCTTCTCCATCGGATATTACCAATAATTTCGTCAAGAGTCTCTGTTACTACTTTATTGTATTCAATTTGAGCTTGCATTTCTTGAATGTCTCTATCAGCCTCAAGGAATTTATCCATATCGCCTTTGAGAACTTTTAATCCATTTAAGGGATCGTATCCCCAACCAAGTTCATCAATTTCATCTCTTGTTAATTTACCGGCAAACCATAGGTACTTGTTTTTAAGAAGTACTTTAAACTCCATGTCTTTACGTCGTGCCTGCAGTTTATAAACTGAATGGAGTTCTAAATATTTTGCATGCAGTTTTGCACCGTCTAAAGAAGCGTTATCTAAATTCACTTCGTCAATTACACAGTCCTTTTCCCACATTTTAAGAATGGTAGTCAATGGTATCATAATAATTTAATCTCTATTTTAATTTATAATATTGGTATTGGAATGTTACGTTAGCTGTTAAGTATTCAATATCGCTAGCTGACGAGTCAAACTGCAATGTAGAAAGTCCTGTTGGAAACGCTCCAATAAATTGTATTTCTTGAATTACGTTATTGTGTGATGACAAGATCATTAATGTAATATCTTTGAATTTGCCGTCTACTGCAGCATCTGGATTAGTTAACGCGCCCATAATCCAATTGTGTATTTCTTTATAATTTTTTAAGTTTTCGTCTACTAAAAAAGTCAATTCAAGTGGTTCGTAATTAGCACGATCACCAATTGTATATGATGTGCCACCGCCATATGGACTTGGCGTAGCATCGACATTAATAGAAGGTATACTTACTTGCTGTACTTTATATTGAACATCAGCATATACTGTATTATCGACTACTAATCGGAAGCCGTTTGGAGCAAGGAAATTATCTTGGTCATTACGTCCATTGGCGCCGTTTAAATCTATATCAGTTTCGTATGGCATGATTTACCCCATCGTGTTAAACATACCAATTATTTATAAGCAAAAAAAAGGGGATCAATTAAGATCCCCAATTCACTTTGTCCTAAGGTAGCATATTAGGATTTTTTAATTAACCTGCAACACCAAGGATGTTAGATACTTTGAATATGCGGTAGTACTGGTTTGCACGAACTGCTCCAGCATTATCGCCGGGAGTTCCACCAACATATGGGTTAGCAACCATACCGTAACGAGTCTTAAAGCCAATTTTAGGCTGGAAGGTAGCTTCGTTAACAGCACGAACCATAGTTAAAGGAACATATGGTGCATAGAACAAACCAGCATCATAAGGATTAGTTCCTTTAAAACCAACAGTTACGAAGTTGACAGTTGCATAGGGGTCAAGATAAACCTTGATTCCACCAGACAAAGTACCAACCATAGTTGTACCAGTAACATCAGAACTGATGTTAGCATTTGCGGCTAAAGCAGGAGTATTATCAAGCATACCTGAAGCAGAAAGAATAGCTGCAACATCAGATGATACTAAGATAAAGTTACCTTTTCCACGACGTGTTTCTAAAGCAATTACATTAGCTTCACGTTGGATCTGAACCAATAGACCTTTATATTTCTCTAAAGACCAACGGCCATCAGCATCAACATCAAGATCGAAATCGCCGGCATTAGCAAGATCAGCCTGTTGACAACCAAGCTTAGCACGTGAGTTAATTGTACGAACAACTTCACGGTTAATTTCAGCAAGGATTTCACCAGAAAGGATATTAGCTAATTCGCTTTCAGCATCTAGGCCGTGAACGGCTTTAAGATCTTGAGCAAGTTCCATTGTATATTCAGCTTTAAGCGCACGAGTCTTAGCAGTAACAGTTGCTTTCTCGATACTGAATGACATTTCGTTGAATGTTGCATCACCACCGAAATCTTCACCAGCACCAATTGCCAAACCAGTACCGAAGTCAAAAGCATCGTTCACTGTATCTGCTGGCGTTGTATCTGTACCGCCTAAAGAAGACGAATCCGCACCATGTGCAGCAGCTAAAGCAGCTCCTTGAGAGAAACCAGAATCGGCTTCGTTAACGAACGCTTCAGTACCATCCTGGGCACCGTATCTAGATTTCATCGCGAAGATCAAACCAGTAGGACCAGTCATAGGCTGAACACCACATAGGTCATATGCGATAAGGTTAGGCATAGCACGACGTACTAATGAAATTAGGATTGGATCCCAATTTACAACGCCACCGCCAGCTACTGAGTTAGAAGGAGCAGCTTCAGATAACATTTGATTTTGTCCACGCTCTTCAGCAAGGGCTTTCTCGGTGTTTTCTAATACTACAGCTGTTACTGATTTACGATGAGCATCTTGAAAGGCGCCAGCATCTTTGTTATCAAGGACAGGTGCCCATTTTTCCATAAGGTTTTCTGAATTAAACATATTTGTTTATCTCCTAGTTATTATTGATTTAATTTTTTTAGTGCAGAAAGGTACGTAGCCATTGTGCCAGATACTTCAACGGTTTCTTCTTTCAAAGTTTCGTCAGGAGTATTAACATCTTCTGAAATTACGCTATCTTTCTTGAAATAAGATTGCTTTAAAGTTTCTACCTTTTTGGTGAAAGCTTTAACATTGTCGAAATCTTCGCCTTCAAGCAAAGAACTCAACTTATCAGCTTGAGCAACTGATAAATCAGTAGCAGCTTCAGCAATAATACCTACACGGGACAATTCGTTAGTGCTTTCCTGTAACGCCATATTCTTATCGACTTCAGCATTATAGTCTTCTTTAAGTTTTTCAACTTCAGCAGAAAGCGTATCGACCAAATCTTCTTTGCCTTCAGGCACCGAAACATAATGGGCTTCAAACACATTCTTAAGGTTAGACATAAAGCTTTCAGCAATATCGGCACGTACGCCAGATTCCAAAGCAATTTTGTTTTCAACAGCCCAAGACTCTACAACATAGGCAAGATAGCTATCAACTTTCTGAACTAGTCCTTCTTTGGCAGTTTCAACAGCTTCATCTAATTTTTCGTTATACTCTTCTTCCAATTGATTAACCTTAGAGGCAACCTTGGCGCGAAGTGCAGATTCAAAAATTAGACTTGCTTTATTACGGAAATTCTCGCTAAGTGTGGCTTCAGACTCAACTAATGCATTTAAGTCTTCTTTGAAGTTGTCTTCTTTCATAGGCGGCTTGGCCTTTTTGACAGAAGTTTTCTTAGGATCTTTATCTGCTTTGTTGCCTTCGATTCCGTCGTCTTCAGATGTGTCGAATTCTTTACCTTCTTCGACTTCATCTTCGTCTTCGTCTTCGTCGTCATCCATTTTTAGCGCTTCTTCAAGAGCGTCATCTTCCAAAAGTTCCTCGTCAAGAGCTTCAACATCTTCAACGAGTTCATCTTGGAGTATATTTTCTTGATCATGTTTCATATTCATACTCCAGTAAGTTAAAGTTTGAGAGGAAATCCAGTTTTAATTGATAATCTCAGTCCCATTAAATCATAATACCCATAAAATACACAGTGGTGTTTAATCCACTTTAATACTATTTATAAAAATCTTAAACCGACTTTTAAAACAGTAAATCCTTGAATTGCTTAACTAGCAATTCTTCATTAATCTTTCCTTTCTTGGCTCCTCTAACAAGATCTTCTATCATTTCTTGTTTGACCCACGAACTTTTTGCGGCGTCGTATATCCAAGAAGCACCTTCCATAATACCATTTACATACGCATTATCAGCCGATGGATCTTGTACAATATCAACTGTACCTAATACGAAATCTTCACCAACATAGTTCTTTCCATTTTTTGAAACTAACGAACCCATGCCACGTGAAGATACACCTAACTGAACGCCGCCTTCAATTAATCCCTTTGCAATTAAACCCATAGGAGTGTTGAGCAATTTTGCTTTACCTATTACGTCATCACCTTGCCATGATAGCTCAGTAATAATATGCGAGACTTTATCAAGATTGATAGTCGGTCCATCGGGATGGTTTAATTCACCAACCGAACGTTTAGTTTTGATATACTTTTCGTCGTATTGGGCAACCGCCTTTTCCATAATGACCTTTGGATAAATCCGCCCATTACGGTTTTGTTTTTCAGACTGCATAAAGATACCTTTAATATAAGTATCTTTTTTACCTCCAGCGCCTTCAGTAATATACTCAAGCTGCTGATCATTATGTTCGGTTATTAACTTCATTTTGAATTAACCTTTGTTTGAGCTAACGCCGTTAGCAATGCTTCGGCCAGTCAAGCCGATTGGTTTAATGGCTGCTGCCATGTTATTTTCCTATTAATTTGATAAAATCAGCAATACCCTTTTCGGCATCTTTCTGACTTTTGAATTCGTCTAATACTTCGTTGTCGATATACGCAACAAACATATTCCCGTCTTTAGCGATTTTTGCTTCGCTGTTTTTTAAAACTTTAAACCACTTAACGAGCTTTTCTTCTGTAAATAGCTTTTTTAAATCTTTATACGTTTTCATCTGCAATATTCGCCTTATTAAACATTTGTTGGGCTACACTAGTTTTTAACGTGTCTACAGCGTCAAACATTTTACCTTGCATAATATCGCTAAACTCGGCTTTTGCTGCAGCTTTATCACCACTGATTATTGCGTCAATTAGATTTCTTGATTCCATGATTTTACCCCGTTTAAAATTATATTTATATAGTTTACTAACTTAAGAACTTACTTATATTCATGACTGCTACGCTATGTCATTATACCCCACCATCATCTGGTTTAAACCTAGTGTCGTATAGATAAGAAGCCTGTGCTTTACTTATCCATACCTCTGCGTCTGTTGGTGGTGGCTCTGGTGCAAGCAACCCATCAACCATGGCATCAA
>Ga0208148_1000006_pt1 | contig 97163 bp, 90 predicted proteins | sample DEB08_DNA_16_FD_184525 | JGI IMG/M metagenome (GOLD analysis project Ga0208148, IMG submission 184525) | Aqueous microbial communities from the Delaware River and Bay under freshwater to marine salinity gradient to study organic matter... | ecosystem: Environmental > Aquatic > Marine > Coastal ...
CCGTAATAGGCCACTCGGGCAGTTGACTCGTATCTTCTATAAAATATACCCACCATTCATCTCCTGCTTCTAGTTCGGTAACTGCCCAACTTGGACCAGCAACACCCCAATATGTTGACGCACCAAAGTAAGGACCATTGTCTGGTACTAAACATTCATTAGAATTAGATACTGTCTCGGTAGCATTTAACATATCAGAAACTGTTAGTTTATTTGTACCATCTTTTTTGCGATACTCAATAATCCATTCAGTATCTGTATTGTCTGTTTTCCATTCAGCAATGTTAGTGTATAGGTTACCAACACCCGTTCCTGATGGACCTGTCTTGCCTGTTGGGTCAAATGCTATTGAGTTTTGACCGAAGAATAAAAAACATAAACACCCATCTGTTCCAGACAGATAGATTGAATCGTCATCAAAAGAACTCATTTTACCTTTAGCAATGAATACTTCGGCATCACCATTTAATATTCTAAGAGTATTACCACCAGTTGGATTTGTACTATATCCACCACCACCATTTACACCAGTGGCACTACCACCATCACTATAGGAACCTTTTGCTTGAATGTAAAATACATCAGTAGCATACTGCATCAGTTCATGTCTTTGAAAGATAACTTCGGCAGTAGTACCATCATAGTACCAAACACCGTTTGCTTCTGCACTCGCACCATCTACCTTTGTAAAGAACTGTGAAACTCTTGGTGCAGCACCTTCAAATTTTACATAAGGTTCTACTGCCATATTAGTTTACTACCTCGATATAAAAGTCACCAGTTGCAGCAGATGATATCCAAGAAGCGTCTGGACCACCAGTTCCGCCTGTCACTGTAACCGTAGGACCAATACCAGATCCAGTAGGACCAGTAGAACCAGCGGGACCATTGCCGCCAGTGGGTCCAGTGGGTCCAGTAACACCACCACCACCAGCAGTGTTTTGGAATGTTCCATCAGCGAAGGTGATACCACCCCCCGATGCCATCGAGATACCTGCGAGGTAGTATAGTGCATTTCCAGATAACACTTCATAGGCATTGGGAATGTGAAATCGCGTGGTATAGAGTGTAGCGAGACTACTATCTTGAATCACTAGTCTATTCGCACCACTCTGTCGTAATTTTATTTGTCCACCATCATAGGCATTCAGGATACCAGTATAATTCAAATCACCACCAGCAGTAATACCACCATCACTCGAAACACCAGCGACATGAACTATGGCGGTTGGATCTATACCTAGAGTAGATCCAGCGAGTGTCATACCTGCACCAGCAGTTATTGTAGATCCAGTAGGAGCAGTCGATTGGAAGGTTCCATCTGGGAAAGTGATTCCACCTGCGTCAAGAGAGATACCAGTTCCAGCGTGAACATATGTTGATGCTTTGACATATGTTCCTGCTTTAACAAAACCATTGTCTGCGTTAAATCCACTAGTAGTAATTGTTGCGTTGACTTGAGTGTTGCCGTTGGTCACTCTCCATGTGAAGTTACCATCAGTAAACCCATATTTAGAGTTTACATTACCTGAACTCTGAACCATAGCACCATAATTAATAAAATTACCACCAGCAGTAATTCCACCATCACTAGAGATACCAGCAACATGAACTATGGCGGTTGGATCTATACCCAGAGTATGACCGACACCAGCAACGGTTGTTGATAATGTCATACCAGCACCAGCAGCAAGAGTAGTACCACCACCACCACCTGCACCATCTTGACCAGCAGGTCCAGTTGGACCAGTAACACCATCAATACCAGAAATCTGCAACCAACCTAAAGTAGTTCCGTCAAAGACATTTGCGTAGTATAAACCAGTATCATTCTCATACCAGAAGTCTCCTGTTGCAGAACCCACAGGAGCAGTATTACCTGCGGTGTAACCAACGGAAGTACCATCAGAACCATCGGCACCAGTAGGACCAGTGGGACCAGTGGGACCAGTAACACCATCAGAACCATCGGCACCAGTAGGACCAGTGGGACCAGTTCCGCCACCAGCAGTATCTTGATAAGTTTCATCAGGGAAGGTGATACCTTTACCCAGCGTGATACCAGAACTTGCCGTCACTAGTCCAGCAAGAGTACTTGCACTCCCTATCGAAATACTACCACCAGAGTAAAGTAAAGTAGGTGTTATTAAAGTGGAGAAGTTACCGCCGGGATTAAATCCGATTGTTCCCGCTCCCGCGCCTCCTCGATCCATTTCTATAAATGACGCCGCGCCGACTGCTCCGAAAACATCAGTTGAAATTCTGCCAGATGCGGTAATACCACCATCACTAGAAATACCAGCGACATGAACTACGGCGGTTGGATCTATACCTAGAGTAGATCCAGTTAGGACCATACCTGCACCAGCAGTTACACCAGATCCAGATGCGGCACTTGATTGGAAGGTTCCATCAGGGAAGGTAATGCCAAGGGCATCCATTGAGATACCCTGTTTTGCATGGAAAAGTTCGTCTGCCTGAAGTTTTACATAAGCAATAACACCACCAGACTCAACCTTCATTCTGGACTGTCCGCTAGTGTTCACATAAAAGTTATTGAGTCCACCATCTAGTATTATACCAGTAGTAGGATTACCTGCACCACCAAGTATTTTAGTGGCATTCACGATACCGTCAAAAGTAGCACCACCATCACTAGAGATACCAGCGACATGAACTACGGCGGTTGGATCAATACCTAGAGTAGATCCAGCGAGTGTCATACCTGCACCAGCGACTATTTCAGATCCACTAGCGGCACTTGATTGGAAGGTTCCATCAGGGAAGGTAATGCCAAGGGCATCCATTGAGATACCTGCTCTTGCATGAATCAAGTTTGGTGTATCGTTTGCACGACCAGCACCGAGAACAAGAAGTGTTCCCGTAGAGGCATGAACTCTACCCACACGACCGAGGTTCTGAATCAGATCAGTTGCACCAGAAGGTCTTGCGGCGGTAATCCCACCACCAACTCCAACATACACAGTATCGTTTGCGGTAAATCCTGATGTATCTGCGTCTCGAACAAGACCAGTGACAACCATGTAACCTTCGTCGTTCGTGGAGAATGCTCCAGTGACAATACCAGCAGCGGGCATCTTCGCTGAATCAGATGCGTCTGCCTTTCCGACTGTTACGCGATCGGATGCACCGACATTTCCTGTGATGTAAACTGGATCCAATGCTGCAAGTGCTTCGTCTGCTTTGATTGCCTTGAGAAGTTTACCTTCGATGTCTGCTTCTAGGTGAGGATGGTTTGTGTCCTGAGCAAAGAGAACCGAGTTGTCACCAGAGAATCCAGTACCATCGTGGTAGAGAACTTGATTAGTTGCGGCACCGTTGAAGTCAACCGACATGGTGTACCCAACACCTGCAACGATTGACGATAAGATTACTCCGTTACCAGCAGCAAGGGTAGCACCACCACCACCTGCACCATCTTGACCAGCAGGGCCAGTGGCCCCAGTAGTTCCGGGACGACCACTAACCTGCAACCATGCTAGTGTAGATCCATCATAGACATTTGCATAGTATAATCCAGTATCGTTTTCGTACCAGAAGTCTCCGGTATTAGAACCAGATGGTGCGGTATTTCCTGATGTGAAACCAACGGAAGTACCATCAGAGCCATCGTCACCAGTAGGACCAGTAACACCATCAGAACCGGCACCAGTGGGACCAGTGGGACCAGTAACACCATCAGAACCATCGGCACCAGTAGGACCAGTGTTACCCTTAGTTCCTTGATCACCAGTAGGACCAGTGTTACCAGTAGGACCATCGGCACCAGTAGGACCAGTAACACCATCAGAACCATCAGAACCATCGGCACCAGTGGGACCAGTGGGACCAGTAACACCATCAGAACCGGCAGAACCATCGGCACCAGTGGGACCAGTGGGACCAGTGGGTCCATCGGAACCATCGGCACCAGTGGGTCCAGTAACACCATCAGAACCATCGGCACCAGTAGGACCAGTAACACCATCAGAACCATCGGCACCAGTGGGTCCAGTAACACCATTAGAACCATCAGCACCAGTGGGCCCAGTCGGACCTTCTAGATCATTAGGTGTGAGGTTCTTGATTGTTACTTGACCACCCATACCACTGTGGTATTGACATCTGTAGTATAGAGTATCAGGTGCATCATAAGGAACAGTAAATGTTATATCACCACTATCTGCTCCCGCATTTACAACTCCCGTGGTGTATAGATTACCAGAATCGTAGGCACCACCATTGTCGGTGGTTTGTAGGTGGAATGGATGTCCACTTACACTTCCTGCAAGTGAGAAAATATATTTCTGACCACGGAGAAGATAAATCGTATCTTGTTGAACAGTGTCGATAAAGTATTTGTTACCAGAGCCGGGATTACTTACAGTAACATCATAGGTTTTTGCTATAACTTGTTCACCCGTGGCACCAGTAGGACCAGTAACACCATCAGAACCATCGGCACCAGTAGGACCAGTAGGACCAGTAACACCATCAGAACCATCGGCACCAGTAGGACCAGTGTTACCCTTAGTTCCTTGATCACCAGTAGGACCAGTGTTACCAGTAGGACCATCAGAACCATCGGCACCAGTAGGACCAGTGTTACCCTTAGTTCCTTGATCACCAGTAGGACCAGTGTTACCAGTAGGACCATCGGCACCAGTAGGACCAGTAACACCATCAGAACCATCAGAACCATCGGCACCAGTAGGACCAGTAACACCATCAGAACCATCGGCACCAGTAGGACCAGTAACACCATCAGAACCATCGGCACCAGTAGGACCAGTGTTACCCTTAGTTCCTTGATCACCAGTAGGACCAGTGTTACCAGTAGGACCAGCACCAGTGGCACCAGTTGCACCAACAGGACCAGTTGCACCACCACCCGCACCAGATCCTAGTTCTTGCCAAGCGGTTCCATCGAACCCATAGAACTTAGAGTCACCCTCATTGAATACGATCGTACCATCTTGCTTGTTACTTGCATCCAAGAAAATCTCAAAAGCAGTTCCATTATATCGAACAATATCATTGTCCCCAACACCAGTAATCGTGCCGAAGTTTACATTCAGAGCGGACACATCTTCTAGGATGTATTTGTTATCTGTTGTTAGGCCTGGATTGAGAGTAGCATCTTCTTGGATTCCCTGAACCTTGAAGTTAACATCACCAGAATCAACCATGAAGAAGAAGTCACCACTGGTTGCGTCTCTATTCTGTTGTTTTAGAATGTCGATTAAGGTAATAGGCATTAGGAAACCACCACTTCTGTTGATCCAAGACTTGCATTATCTGATCTGTAGATGAAATATGTTTCGGAGAATCCAGCACTGTTAGTATGTGCAGTTGCACCACCATGAAGTTTACTGAATCCGCCCGCAAATCCACCCACCGTGAAACTAGCATCTCCATAACTTGATGGATATGCATAATATATGTATTCACCCGCACCTGCGTTAACCGAGAAACTATAACTTCTATTGTTATCTAAGTTTGAACTCAGTGATGACAAGTCTGGACCAGTTAACCCAGCGTTACTCGAAACACCATAGTAGTTGTTATTTCTGAAAGTTATACTATCGGTTGATGTCGCAAAACTTCCATCACTACCCGTCGCACCCAGAGTGAATGTTACACTACTATTCTTACTTGCAGGGAATGCTATATTATTAGATGCGACTGATGCAGATCCACTCGACAGATCCACAGGGAATCCAGAGTCGGAAGATGCATTGGTTGTTACATCGGCATCAGCAACCGAAATACTGCCGGGAGTTTGGTATGTTGCAGACAAACTTCTACCAGTGAGACTGTAGTTGCCAGTGCCAATCAGTGCAGTCGAACTACCAGAGATACTGAACGAGTTGATACCAAAGACAAACTCGGAGTCTAGGAAAATATCTTGGGCACGAATGTAATCAAAAGTAACTCCACCATCTTCGAGCAAGACTGGGAACTTTCTACCCCCACCACTCACGGTGTTGATATTATCAAAGTTGATACTATGATCGAGTGAAGTTCCTGTTGCGAATGTGGTATCAAAGAGTCCGTCTCCTGTAGCACCAGTTGCTCCTGTAACACCAGCGGCGCCAGTTGCTCCTGTAGCACCAGTTGCTCCTGTAACACCAGCGGCGCCAGTTGCTCCTGTAGCACCAGCGGCGCCAGTTGCTCCTGTAGCACCAGCGGCGCCAGTTGCTCCTGTAGCACCAGTTGCTCCAATAGAACCATCTTCACCAGTAGGACCAGTATTACCAATAGGACCATCTTCACCAGTAGGACCAGTCACACCAGTAGGACCAGCAACAGTAGAAGCGGCACCAGTAGGACCAGTGTTACCAGTAGGTCCAATAGAACCATCTTCACCAGTAGGACCAGTGTTACCAATAGGACCAGTCACACCAGTAGGACCATCTTCACCAGTAGGACCAGTCACACCAGTAGGACCAGCAACAGTAGAAGCGGCACCAGTAGGACCAGTGTTACCAGTAGGTCCAATAGAACCATCTTCACCAGTAGGACCAGTTACACCAATAGGACCAGTCACACCAGTAGGACCAGTCACACCAGTAGGACCAGCAACAGTAGAAGCGGCACCAGTAGGACCAGTTACACCAATAGGTCCAATAGAACCATCTTCACCAGTAGGACCAGTGTTACCAATAGGACCAGTCACACCAGTAGGACCAGTCACACCTGTGGCACCTGTGGCACCTGTTGAACCAGTGACACCCACATCACCAATAAGGCCTTGTGGACCTTGTGCGCCTACTCCCGATGCTTGTAGAATTTTCACAATCGCAGGCAAGTTTTGTTGACCATTAGGGGAAACTCCCCCTCCAACAGAAATTGCATTGGTACTACTAGTGATGACATTGACGCGAGTCGCTGTCTCATCAACGTTTGTACTACTTGTGATAACTCTAACTTGGGGCATTATCTAGTTACCTCAGCACGAACTTCAAAGCGGCCTTGTAATACTCTAGTGACAACCTCGCCGGCGATTAACTCAATGTCATATAAGTGTCTACCAGAAGGACAGTTTTTCATAGTTTCGGCATCAATGCTAACATAAACTCCACCAGTTGCACCTGTAGCACCTGTGAGTCCTCCATTGGAGGCGTTTAATAACATACCACCTGATCCCACAACACCATCTGGTTCTGTATAAGATCCTGTTGTACCACCACCCTTAACCACACCAGAAGACGTATCTCCTGTTATACCAATCAAAATATCGGTAGCATAAGAAGAACGACGAACCTGCATTCTTCCTTGATATGAGTCTAGATCAATTGCTTCTTCACTATTAGTTTCATACAAAAAATAGAGAACATAGTTCGCACCTTGATCTGCTAAGATGTTAAATTGTCCAGCAGCCATATACTTCTCCTATTATATTGTATATATGCTTTTAGGATCGAGCCTTTTTCTTCTTCTTGTACGTTTTGGTCTTGATTTTAGGAGGATTAACCGACGCTTTCTTCTGTTGCTTCTCCCATTCGGCTCTTTGATTCCTGATTTCCTTGACCTTTTCTTCGTAAAAAGGAAGATTACTCTTGATTCTTTCCATTTGATCAGCAGGAGCCTTGTTTTCCTTGAGGAGTCTTAGAGTTGCTTCGTATCCCTCTTCAAATCTGAACATATAGAAAGCGGTAGCAGATAGTTCGTCCAACGCTCTCCAATGATAGCAGTCCTCTGATACGAAAAGAATATCTTGGGGAGGAACTTGTAAGTCTACCGCCATCTTCGCATAGATGTATGCTGTTCTTGGACGATTATTCATACGATACAATCGTGATAGTTCTACCAGAGGCTCAGCACGGATTGGTCTATATTCAAATGACTGTAAGAGATGCTCTGTAACTTCATTGAAAGGTTTGTTTTGAATACCAGCGATCATCGCTCTTCTGAATAGTGAATAGAAGCACTCCTCTTCCCATCCACCCATCTCTACCCTCTTACCATAAGCCTCAAACGACTTCTCCCACTGCTGCGAATCAAAGTAAGATTGAGCGAGGTAGAATTGATACCGTTCGTTTGTTGGTTCGTAGTTTGGATCATCTGGATTGGTAAGAGCAGACAACAGAACTTCTGCGTCTCTACTATACTTTTCTTGTGGTGTGATTCCTACGTTGCGATTGCCCTCGGTTCTGGCGATAACGAAATAGTTACCATTAATTTTATCAACTCTTGTTTGTTCTTTTGGTTTGGCTGGACAGTGGGCATACTCATGAAGCACTCCCTTATACTCCCAACCAATACCCAACTTGAAGATTTGATTCCTCCACCACATAAACTCAGGACGACCAAGACGAATTGAATACGAGTCCGCATCCATCTTTGAGGGATACCTAAAATCACCATCGATGTAGTCATCTGCATCAATCATCCATGCATATTCGGCATCGCTACTCTCTGCGTTTCTTAATGCTTCTGTTCTTGAAGGACCAAAACCTTTCCAGTCAGACTGATGAACAGTGCCAGGAACACCCAACTCATCCATTGTCTTCTTGATTAGATCTTGTGTTCCATCTGTAGAACCAGTATCAGTAATATCATATCGATCGACATACTTTGACATCGATCGAAGACACTCTTCGATAATATGAGTCTCATCTTTTACGATCATACACAGGGTCACTTTTGGTCGGCTCATGATAAATCCTTAATCCATTCTTGTAAATTCACTTGTGGTTCCCAACCCAACTCTTTGATCTTCTCGATCATTGCTTGGGTGGCAAACACTTCTCCACTTCTCTCATTTATGTAGGTGATATTTTCTGAGATCATATTTGCGATCTCTTTGATCGAGTAACTCACACCAGATCCAACATTATACACTCTGGACGGTGTGGTATTCTTCTCGGCAACTAGTATGTTCGCATCAACCACATCAGAAACATTAACGAAGTCTCTTCTCTGTTTACCCTCACCAGTCACAGTGAGTGGCAATCCTTCTTTATTCTGCTTCATGAAGACGCCCAACACTGGAGCATACTGTCCTGTTGTGTGCTGTCGATTTCCATAGACATTGAAGTAACGCAGGATCGTGGTGTGCAATCCGTACAGTTTAGAATACATCCTACACAGATCTTCACCAGCGTACTTAGATGATGCGTATGGATTTAGTGTTGGGCAGAGTTTAGAACCTTCACTCTGTACCATGTGATCACATTCGTACACTGCCGAGGTAGATGAAAATACAAAGTTTTTCACATTGTTATTTCTTGCTGCCTCTAACAATGTAGCAGTTCCAATCACATTCGTTTCATAGCAATCAATGGGATTTAGTATAGCATCCTGAATCCTAACATCAGCAGCCATATGAAACACATAGTCTATGTCTTTCATTATTACATTGACTAAATCAAAATCACAAATATCACCAACCCAATTCTTGGCTGACTCATTCCAATACGCAATAGTACTACCATTTATGTCTAGGCAAGTAACAGCATGACCCTGATCAATCAGACGATCTACTAAGTTACTTCCTATGAAACCTGCTCCACCTGTTACTAACACTCTCACTTGAAGAAGACCTCAATACAAATAACATTTTTATCATTAATCATTATCATACTACCGTCAGATCTTTCTAACTTAGTAAACTGTCCTTGCTTAATATTATCAGTTACTATGTCAGTGAATGTTCTCTTTTCTCCACCCATAAAATGAATTATCTGGGTGCATGTTTTTCCATTACTTGAAATAGTAGACTTAGTTTCTGTTTTCATACCGTTCAACATTTTCTTCTCTCCATCTCATAGGATTATCAGTGCATACTCCAGCAACATTTATTTTATTTGGAATGGATTGACCATGATCTACCATGATGCCACCTTCAATTTCATGGCCAGGAAAACACCAAATATATCCCCTACTAGTTAAGGTCATTTGATCGGTTTCATGCCAGAACCAATGAATATCCTTTTCATTCCTTAGTAAATTAACCACCTCTTTATTTTTAGCGTGGACCCACACTCCAGATTGTTTTAAAAAATTCAAATCTATTCTGTAGTTAGGTTGATCGTGACCTAACCATAGATCAGTTTCACACAACCAGACATCCACTTCTACGTCAAAACCTTTTTGTAAAACTTCAATGACTTGTTTGGGGTGGTTTTCTGTTTCAGAATTCGCTCCATTAGTGTTTGCTCTGTGTGATATAATCATCATCTAGACTGCGCCCTTTCTGAGTATTCTTTACCCCATAACATATTATGATATTCAAAATTGTTCTCCAAAATGCTTTCAGTGTCAAGAGTTTCCCAATATGGATCTAAGAAAACCCACTTCATTTTTTCTATCGTAGTATATCTAAGTTGGTCGTGACAAGCAAGTGTATTTTGAAAATTATCCATTCCATTTAAAGTATCATCCCACTTTAATATATTCCAGCCCTCAAGAAACACATCAATATCCCCGTACATACAAAGATCTCCAATGACAAAGGGGGTGCTTGGATGTGTTGTTACTAAAAACTTTTTATTGCCTAAAAGTGAATCATAATATGAGTGAACACCACTACATGCAAAAATACAATCTGCTCTTTGTTTTAAAACTCGTTCAAATCCTTGTTTCTTGGCAAACTCCAAACCTTCTCTCACACATTTTGGATGACCGTAACCAACTTCACCTGTTCGTATAGTATCTGACCACAAAACTTTATCACAATATTTTGTCGCATTTTTTGGAAACATGCCGTGACCAGATAAAATAATAAACGAGTCTGGATTGTGACGACGAAAATGCTTTAAGGCAAACGTCATAAGATCCTTTTTATAATCCTGATCAACCCATATATGTGAAAACAAAGCACATTCAGAACTCATATTCAAACCTCTCAATATCTTGTGCATATAACATCTTAATTACATTTTTTGTATTACTGTTATACATCTCTTTGTGTCTGCTTTTAGGTCTTGATGATGTTCTGTGATGACCTATTTTTAGCGACACTCCTATCTTTTCAGATAGTATTGACATGTCTTCCCGTAAATTTTCATGTTTACCAATAAAATCTAAATCTCTCTTTGGTGATACAGTAAAATACACAGCAGGAAAAAAGTGAATAGATTCATGAGTGGGTATTTTCTGTAACATATCGGGAAGGATCGTACTAACAAATTGATCAAAATCTTCGGCTGGTGTCTGTAGAAAAGGATCAAAGAAAGCAGATACTACCCTATCCCACGGATTCCTCACAAATGAAAAACCAAATATGTCTTTGTGGGGGGTGTTCTCAAGAAAATCGTTCCATGTTATGTGATGTTCAAGTGGCAGAGGATCAGTACGATCTATCAGGTTGTAGTGATCCTTAAACCAAACATGAATGGAACTACCAGCACATTTTGGAGTGTGAATAAAAACAAATTTGTTTTCTGGTTCATTAAACACCATATTCCCCCATATCGACTGTGGGATCGTCGCAATCTATAACTTGAGTAGAGTTGGTTATCTTCCAACTAAAGGGAAAATCTGGACTTCGCCAATCAAGTTTCATGTGTTTCCAATGTACATGATAATCACCGAGAAGATTAATGTCTACAACAGAAAAAACTTCGGTCCATTTATTCCATTTAATATTATTTGCTGATAGATAAGAACAACATAGGACTTGTTCAGGAGATGTGTTAAAATTACAAACACTTAGGCCAAAAATAACTGCCTGTGACTGGTCAACATACATAAAATTTAGTCGTGAACTAGGAAAAAATGTATACTCTTTAATCATCCAAGTATATGTTTTCATCAGGTTTTCTGTTTTACCACAGAATACATGATCCCCAATATGAAACAAGTATTCAGATATGGGTTTATAAAATATGTTTCCAGTCGGACACGACCAGTCACCTAATTCAAGATGAGCATCAATCAACGGATCAAAATTTCCAAATCGCTCATCACTTCTTTGCTTAACAGTTATCTCTCCAGTTGCATTTTGCAGACCTAAAAAGGTAGAAATAATCGCATACCAAAAGGTAGTATCCTCGGGCATAGCCTGATTTGTAGGTGCATATGGTTTTGACTCATCTATCTTTATTGATGTGGGTAACTCCATATCAGTCCACCAATCATGAACCTCGAACTCGGTGTCTGTTGGATCTATCTTATATTTCATATCAGGAAGGGGACTACGAACAAAAACAACATGGTCGTGTTGCTCAAGCATTTCCAAGTAACCTTTGATTCGTTCGTCGATTTTATCATCTACCCAATGAGAGATAATGATCTGGTCAAACTTATTGATATGGTCGTCCTCGAAAATGCTACCGAGAGACGTATGACATAGTGGTCCTTGAATCAGAAGTGTTTTTGTTTTCATCGTGAAAGGTTCATATAGTATGGTTTAGGTGAGTAGATAAATTCTTTGAATTCTTCGTCTAAGTTGTCAACGGTAGGCCATGTCTTTTCGATATTTTCAAAACCTGATAGATGAATCTTATCGTCATGCGCCCAGTGTGACCAACCCAACCAGTCATAGTCTTTGTCTCTGCCGGCGCCGACTAGTTTGACTGGAATCTCGTCTCGCTCTAGGTAATTACGAATGAACTCGAATGGTCTGTATATTGTGAATGGTGTCATAGAATAAGCGACAGGGATTTTTCCCTGCAAAGCCATACCCACCGACGCACCCACCATTAGTTGTTCTGCGGCACCAACATTGATAAACCTATCGGGATAGGTTAGTCGGAGTTGATCAAAGTGTTTCCACCCCAGATCACCAACGACCAAAACGATTCTATCGTCTAGAGTCATTTCATCATATAGCAATTGTGTAAATCTTTTACGAACGCTCACCGTCTATCTCCTTCACTCCAAGTTCATACTGTTCTTTATTGAGTTTCATGTAATGGGCATCGATGCCTTTGAGAAAGGTAAACATTGCAACCTTCGTTCGGTGGAACTTGATTGAAGGCAAAAATGCTTTGCATCTTCTCTCCAGATAATCGACATCAACAGGATCATAGCAAGCGTATCCATTCGCATTTACATGAACCTCGATGTTCTTGATGTTCTTTTCTTCGATGAGTCTAAGTGCCTCCCAAACCGAACCCTCTGCACATTCACCATCAGTGACAGTCACATAGAAGTTCTTCTCCGGACTTGCAAGTGCCATTCCAACCGCAACAGTGATCCCCTGACCCAAACTACCAGTCGAGCAGAAGATTCCGTTTTCTGGATCTAGGTTCGGATGACCTGCGTGCTTTTCGACAAGCATGTCTGCATCCACACCGAGATACTTTTCTAGGATTGCGTACAGTGCGTAACCTGCATGACCGTTTGATAGAATGAACACATCATCATCTCTTTTACGAGAGTAGATATCATCGATAATATCAATGCATGAGAAGCAACTACCAACATGCTCTTCTTCGTGATCGTACAGAAGTTTCAATAGTCTCTTGTGTAGGTTCTTGTCAATCATCCGTAAATCGTCTTTCTCATTCTAGTCATGTGTCGTCCGCCATCGAACGAGTTGTTTTTCAGTTGGATGATAATCTTCTCAAGCATCTCACTGGAAACATACTTCTCTGGAATGCTGAAGAAGTTAGCACAATTGTGTCTTCGTGCCATTTCTGCCATGTACTCGTCCAATAGCAACGCACCTCGAACACCATCGGAGTGGTTAGCGGCTAGATTGACACCTTGTCCTGTTCGACAGAATCCCATCGCAAAATCGCACACGTTTGTTTGAATCGCATTTGTTGCCTGTGAAACAAAGTCGTTGTAGTCCGAGTCTTTCGATACCACAGGACCAAAGTCAATATATGGGATATTGTGCTTATCCAAGATACGCTTGGTCTTTTCCTTTGTCTTGAATCCCGAGTGATCACCACAGAGTGCGATGGGTTTTTCACCAAACTCGTAACATACATTATCAACGAAAAACTCTAGTTCTTGTGGGGTTCCAAGTACATGCATCTTTTCCACTTGCTTGATCGTTACAGTCATACCGTCTCGGATCATGTAGTTGTACATCGGACAGATGTAAAACTCGTCTTTTGTTCTTTCATTCTTGTTGACCATTTCTTCGGCATAATCGACAAACATGCGACCGCTCTTGTAGTAGTAAAGACCCACTGCTGCATTCGCACTGATGACCGACTTTTCTGCTGTCCTCGTTGCAATACCATCCTTGTCCAGTTCGACGTAACTGTGAGCAGGACTGTTTGCCTTGAAGGTAAGAAGGAACCCATCACTGTCCTCGGGAATACTATCGGGATCGAATGTATTCTGGAAGTACACATCTGGGGTGTAGATGATAAGAGGCATATCGTTGTTGATCTGCTCTTTTGCAATCAGACATGTGGATACAGATCCATCGGTATCGTGATCTACCACTACGATTTGGATATCGTCTCCAAACTTTTCTCGCAGGATCTCATCGATTGCATGGTTGTTGATATGATCAAGACGAACAGCAAAAATCAGATTACAATCTGTAGTGTCAACTGATTCGAGTGACCAGTCAATAATTTGCTTTGTCTTTGCCATGATGAGAGGTTTAGGCATAGAGTAACCTTCATCAGCGAATCTTTGTGCCTTACCCGCGACTGGGATGAGCATGTTGTACTTTTTCATGATGTCTCCTGATTAATTCACTAGTTGTTTTTTCTGATGTAAAAAGTGCGGCCTTCTGAAGTGAAGTATTATGATATTGTTTTAAGAAACAAACAGCAAAAATATCACCTGCTCCATTGACACTTAAGTAATCTACGGGTTTTGTGTGACCTTCATATTTAATACTTCCTTCAACGACTACCTCACACCCATATTTATCATGGAAAACTAAAGGTGTCTTTGTCTTGATGTCTGCATAGAGATGTTTTCTTTCTCTTGAGTCAAACACTATTTCTGATGCGTCGATAACATCCTTAAACTGTTCACGCGGTCTTGTCGTACAGAAGTCCAAACTCATTTTAGGTTGTATGTTTAGTAACCTTTCGATGTTTTCCATATCATCGACATACATCACATGAACCCAATCAGAATTTTCTACGCCCCGTAACGACCTCTTGAGACAAGGAACTTCATCCCATGTAATAGAAGATCTCACACCCTCTTCCTTTTCCTCAAGAATGATCGCTCTCTTCTCTCCATCGGGCAAAAGATAGATTTCTAGATCTTTAATTTTGAGGTTATTTACATTATACATCCCACCATATTGCTGACCTAAAAACCTCGCGGCATTCGTTTCGTTCTTTACGAAACGTGATATTTGATAAATTGTATCCAAGTATCTTTTTCCTATTAGAGTGAGTTTCATCAGAAGACCTCTTGCTTGTCTAGATTTTCGATGTCCTCCATTGTACAATCATCGATAAGTCTTTTGTCTAGAAGAATATAAAAAAGTTCTGCTACCACATTGTTTCCACCTACAGACTGCATAAAGTTACCCTTCGAGTTACAGTGTTGGATTAGTTCCCTACTAGAGTCCGAAGGACAGTATGGGTGACTAACTGCTTCCATAATTGTTAGATCAAACAAGTCATCTCCAACATAAACCATGTTCTCTGGTTTCGTTTGAAATTGTTCACATAGTTCTGGAATGAACTCTGCCTTGTCTTTTCCTCTTGCAGAATAGAAAGGAATGTTTCTTTTTTCTGCCATTGCTTTGTTTACGTTCTCGTCACCAGACACAAAACAAACCGAGACTCCTGCTCCTCGCATTCTCTTAATTGCAGTAAAGTCTTTATCGCAATACGTCTTTGCAAATGGAACACCATCTATGCCATAGTATTTTCTGCCATCAGTCATTACACCATCGATGTCTAGAATAACTAGTTCTACTTTTTCTTTCACTAAACTTCTCCTCTAATAGATGGATCTATTTTATATTCGTTAAATAAGATGTCAAGTTCTTTTTTGTATTCGGATGTGTTCCACTTACCTCTGACTATTGCCGTCGCAATAAAAGGATAAATCCAACTATCGAAGTGATGTTGTCCCCTTTTAGGCTCACCTTCATAGATAAACCCACCAAATAAATTCATTTCCCTTGCATGTCTTTGTACAAGTGGTTCAAAATGATGAGCAGTTTTGTTTTTACAATTTTGTTTAGATCTTTCAAATAGTTCTTTTAGTTTTTTAGTTTTCCATATTGATGGTTGATATGCAAAAAGATATTCTGAGTCCAAAGGCACTCTATACATACCATCAATCCATAAAGGCAGATTAAGGGAATCAATTCCCTTCATTAGTTTTACAAAATCAAGAGATGTTTTTTTTACTTCTTCATTTATTTGTTTTAACTTTTCTATATTAGGTTTATCATATAGAGGAAAGTCTTCTAAATTTATCATACACGTTTCGCTATCAACCTGTTCCAAACAGTGACAGACTTTTTCTGGATATGTCCATGAGTCGTCATAACATATTACATCCCAACCATCTCTACTCCAATCAGTTGTATTTGTAAAAACAACCTTACGTTCAACATTAAGATACTTCTCGGTTTGTGAAGTAAACATTTCCCAAAGATCAGAACAAGATGTGTGTGAGTACATAATAAAAGTAGTGTTAATCATCATATCACCATTCTGCTATATCGACGAATCTAGATTTCTCATAAAGTCCAGTTTGTTTGAAGTGCCACTTGTATAATTTGTGATTGTCTATACATGCCCATCTCGGGTATGTCATCAATTTAGTTTGATTTGTATTTTCCTCAAACATTTGATTAGAAAATTCGTCGGATGTATCACTATCAAACCAACCACTTTCAGTAACACTTTTTACATATTCACTAGTTGGTTGGTAATATTCAAACATACGATCGTATATACTTCCAACTGTTCTCATGTTCTCAACACCAGAATAAAACCAGTGATCAGCATAACCATGATTTAATTGATTCCAGTATGCACTGTATAAATATTCAGGGTTGTATTCCTCTGAAAAATTAAAGTTAGTTGCAAAGTAAGGACCAGCGGGTATGTGTTCTTTTCCTCTTTGTCCTAAATCAAATCTTGCAACCACTACTCTATCATAATCATCTGGAACTAAATTGATAGAAGCCTTTCTCGAAAAATGAAAACTAAGACCTCTGAATAAAGTATTCCCTACAGGAGAGGTTCCGAAAAAAGAAGAATCAAACAACTTCTGTTCTTCGATGAACTCATTTTGTTTTTCTATAATAATTTGAACAGGGTTATATAACTCCTTAATAATCTCAGAGTTATCTACATCCCAAGTATGAATAAAAACATCTGTATTGTTATCAATAATTTTTTCATGTATATACTCACTAGCGTTAAATGCGACTTCACTCCCCCCCGAACGTGAAAGGGCCTTCCCGTCAAAATAACCATGTAAACACAGTGCTGTTTTCATTTATTTTTAAATACCGTAAACTCTCGCAAGTCTCGGTATCCTCCTTCTTCAATAAGATCTGGTACGTTCTCTGGGTAGTTCTGCATCAGTGCAAGACCATGCGATGCCTGTTGTGGAGTCATGTACATGTTCCACCCGAGCATCGTAATATCGTCTTCCTTATATGGTACTGCGTGTCGGCCTTCGTATCGTGCAACACGAAGCCATTCAACAATATCTTTGTTGTCGGTTAGAACCATACCACCCTTACCAATTGCAAGGTGCTTCTTGATATGAAAAGACAGACACATGTTTGTACCTTCAATATACATGTTAGAAGTAAATCGTTTAGCAGAATCGTAAATTGGATATGGTTTGAGTTGGTAGATACCCTCCCACTCATCATCGGTAAACTTTACATCACCACCCGAATGAATGATAGACTGAGGTACTGAGAGATAAGTCTTTGCGGGTATCTCAACCTCATCAACATCAAAATACTTACAACAAAGAAACAGAGCATCGGTACATGATGTAACCGCAACGGCATACGGCGCACCTGTGTAATCAGCAACTGTCTCTTCAAACATCTCTACAATTTTAAAAGGGTTATGTTTCATCTTTCCATTAACCAATACTTAATTTTAAATCCGCAACTTTCAAATAGTTTTCTACTTGCTTCGTTTTCAATTTTCACTTTAGCAAAAGAATCTGGGAATCTTTCCATCAATTCTGTTATTAGAACTTTTCCTACACCTTTACCCTGATAATCAGGATGTACACACACGCGAATGTCATTATCTAAAGACCCCGCAAACCCAGCAGGTTCATTATTGTACAAGGCGACAATGTATTTGGAACGATGCTTCCGCATGTATTTATCCTGTTGATTTTTGGTTATGTTCACGACTTCTATGAATCCATCTTGGACTCTCGGATCACTACGAAGTAATCGTATGAAATCATAATACTTAGGATCATTGTTAACTACTTTCACCATGTCTCACCACTTACTATGTCCTGTGATGTGTCGAGATAACCTCTCCATAATTCTTTATTCCAAGCACACAGATATCCTCTGTCGCAAGATAGTTTAAAATCTGGATTTAGCGAAGACCCCACATCAATGTAAGTATTATTTGGTGCGACCTCATGTAGTTTATGAATACACATATTACCAAGACTACTGGCAGCAAACAAAAACAAATGACCTTCAGGTTTCGTTTCCCTAACCCACTCTACCATCTCTTCAACTTTGTCTAAATCATTTACAATACAATTTGATCCAACCCTGAAGTCTTTTACAACAGAATCAAAAAGAGAATCATCTAGACTACACTTTTCATTACACAGAGTAACCATTTTATAACCTTTATATAAAGGTAACATTTCTTCTCGGTAACGTGTGTAGTTTGAGTTGATCAAAACATTAGCGAATGTAACATTGTCCAGACCAGAACCGCTCTCTTCAATCATCCAGTCCCTTGTAGAGAATCCTCCATGATTTTCTGGTGGCATATCACCGTTGGTTATGATACCAATGTAATAATTTTCTGAACCATATCGAAGTGCATCCCATAACTTTTCAGTAACAATCTTATCTCTTTCAGCGTGAAAGTTCTTTTGATCTTCTTCATTCACATATCCATGTGAAGTGGGACTAAGAGAATATGACTTACCTTGAAGGATCCATAGTTCACCATCCGCCCACCTAGAGAAAGCAAAAGGCTCTTTAGTCTTTACACGATTTAGTATTTTATAGAACTCATCCTGAAAACTTTTCATTTAGTATTCCTAAAATTTTCTCGGCGGACTTACCATCCCCAAAGGGACAAGGTTTATTTATTGTAACATCTTTTGTAATCATGTCAACTAGATTAGAAAGATTTTCTGGCTTCTCACAAAGAACACCATGATGTTCCAATACCTCTGGTCGTTCTGTTGTCTCTCGGCAGATAATAATTTTCTTATTGAAAAACGACCCTTCTTCTTGTAGTCCCCCACTATCTGTAATCAGAAACTTACAGTTTGCAATTCGCTCAACCATCTTGTCATGAGACAAAGGATCAATCACATTTACATTCTTCAGTTTATCTACGGCAGTCATAACAACAGGATTGGGATGTCGAATCACTGTGACGTTTTCATCTAGACTGTCCAGTTCTCTCATCCAATCGTCAATGATGTGGTGGTTCTCTCGACGATGAATGGTCACAAGAACTTCGTCACCATAAGACGATTTAACATCAACTAGGTTATCTAGAACAGTATTTCCCACGACATGAATCTCACCACCGACAGAATCACGAAACAAATGAGTCTTTGCAATCTTAGTAGGACAGAGATGAATATCAGTAATGCGAGAGAGCATCTGTCGGTATCCCTCTTCGGGGTATGGATGTTCAAGATCGTAAGTTCGCAGTCCCGCTTCCAAATGAATCACGGGAACCTTGTGGTTGAAGGCAGACAGACCAACTGCAAGACAAGTCGCAGTATCACCCTGTACCAGAACGGCACTCACTCCATTGAAGTCCATGTTATTCATTACAGAAGAGAAGATCGAATCTAGACGATTGGTTCCTTCAGTGATCTTCAACTTATCATGAAACCAACCACCAGAAATATCTGCGTGTTGTCCAGTGAACAAGACTCGGTAGGGAATCTTACCCTCGAAGGCTTTGATCAGAGGTTTAATTTTTATCCACTCGGGTCGAGTACCATAGCATAGTAAAATCATTTGATTAATTTAAATCCTTCTGACACACATCTCTTCAAATACTCACCCATCATCGGGACAGCAAAGTTAGCAGTGGCATTTGCATCTCCACCATATTGAACTGCCTTTAGACTACCCCACAACCTTCTGTCTTCAGGAGGATGTGGAGGAACCCAAGTACCCATGTCTGTGTATTTCTGAATCATATGAGAGAAGTGAATATCTTCGCCCACTAAGAACGATTCATCAACCGATGGTAGTTCTCTCCAGAATACGGAGAGTAGATCTCTATGGAAGAACCAATTATGTCCTACGATATCAACCTTCTTTACTTCTGTATTATTATTATCCCAACCAAACCTATTCTCACCCAACACACCATAAGTATCGTTTTCAAATATCAATCCAATAGTTCCTAACAAGCCAGGATGAGTTTCATAAGTGTTAACACAGTTTTCAATCCACCTATCGCCTGGAATAGTATCATCATCTATAACACAAACGTAGTCAGTCTTAGCATTAAGAGCATAGGCGAATCTCGCCCAAACCCCATAGTTCTTAGTCGAAACTGCAATATCATGTCCCCCATCAACCAGAGAAGATAAGTCATATCTAAGTTGACTAGTATTCTGCCAATACATGATAGTATCGACTTTGTGTGTTTGATTCTCTACCGCTTCGACTTGTTCTCTAAGAGTATGGTTTCTCTTATAACCATTCAATATAACACTAACTGTTTTCATTGTGTTTTCCTTTTAATATAAAGTGCATCACCCCATGTATCACCAGCCCAGTTAGTATCTACTCGTTCAAAGTTATACTCAGACAAGAACTGATCAATCTCTTCCACCATAGGACAACCCTCATAAACTTCTGCTCTGTTTACTTCAGAGTAGATGAACTGAATATGAGGTAAAAACTTAGAGGCGCCCTTCATGACTTCTAACTCATAACCCTGAACATCAATGTTCATGAAGTTAAAGTCTTCGGGTACGATCTCATCTTCTTCTGCTAGAATATCAAGGGTGGTAACTTCAACCTCGATACTTTCGTTGAACTTTATATGTGGATATTGTTCTAGATGAATCGAAGGTTTCAATAGAGAGGTAGACATTCCCTTATACAGTTCAGCATTTTGCCCTTCAAAATCTGATACGTTCATTTGCATTGTCTTCTCTTCAGATCCAAGAGCAACTTGATACAAAGTAATATCATCATCACGAAAGTCTTCTGTGATTTTTTCAACGTGTTCTGGGACAGGTTCAAACAAAGCAATATTTTTAATACCGCTATTGATATACTGTCTAACCTCTTGTCCGTGGTGCGCCCCAATGTGAAGAACACCCTTCACATGCGGGTATAGATTCTCAAGATTCATTAACATTGTGACTCATCTCCAATAGTTTCACATATTCACTCGCACACTTCTCTAGCGTCAGGTTGTCTAGTATGTATTGTCGCGGATCATACTTAGATTTGTTCAAGACCTTTTCCATGAAGAGTTCGTCTATAAACTCTTCGAGTCGAGAAAGATCAGGACACTTTATTCCACACCTATCATCAAAATACGGCGCTGATGTAGCAGGAAAAGTATGTTGTGGTTGATCATCCCAGACTGGTTTATCAATGACGTAACAAGGAACGCCCATCGAAAGAATTTCTTGATAAGCAATACCTTGACTCTCGGTTCCTGTGATCGTGACACAGAATCTAGATCGTCTTGCAACATCAATCAACTGTTCTTCTGTATAACTACCATAACTAATCAGTTCATACGAAAGTTCATAAACATCAAGAAGACGAATCAACTCTTGCTTTGTTTCCTCTGATCCTCGCTTAAAGTAGATCAAACAATCATTGTCTTTAGATACCCATCCAGGCGAAAACTTATCAGTATCAATACCAACGGGCCAAACATGAATGTTTACGTTCTCGGTAATTTCAAAAGTTTCATACATGTCCTTCACCCACTGACAGGGAACAAGAACATCCTTGAAGTGATACCATAACTGCGGGATATCTGTGGGGACAACAACGAGATTGGGACCAACCAAAGTATTCTTTGGGAGATCCATAAACCTCGGACCCCATGCAGTCAAGCAACCATTCAGATCTGCTTCTTGATTCACAACATAAGGAACGCCTAGTTTGTGTAAACTGTGCATCAGGTTGTATGCTACTTTTCCTGGCCCATTGTTGTTACCACACCCACCGTGAAATAATCCAATCATACCTTTATCCAATCTTCACAATAAATATCTCTCCAACTTTCTTCTGGAGATGTTCCAAGCCATTTCTTCGGAGCAATGATTGTATCGGCATGTGGATTCAAGTATGCTCCCCACCAACTAAAAGAACTGTTCGCCATTATAACATTCTTACACATACTAATCAAGCACATATCTTGAAACTGGTTCATTCCTTCAGAGAAAAAGAACTGTTTGTTATCATCACTAACAAACTTTTCCTTACACCATTCTATGTCATCAGATAAGATAACATACTTACCAGATCCTATGTTACTAATCGCTTCGTTATAGTAATCCATACCTAACATATTATGCCAACCATTAGACTTAGCATAGTCTGTTCTTCTAACATGAACGGCAGACACTTGAAAATCCCTGTCAAAAGAACTTAGTTTCTCCCAACAGCGTTCGGTGGTTTCTAATGTAAAGGCAAACTCATCTTTTATCTTATCACTACAATGATCAAAAAACTTAGGAACCTGAAAGTAACCAGACATAGTAATATTATCTGGAACATCAAACACTCTTTCATCATACTTATTTTCATAGTATGCTAACATATTAAATGGTGTAAACCCTGTGCTATCTTTAGCAGAGATATTAAACTCATCCATCAGTTCTAACTTTTCTTTGTGACCGTATGGCTGAGTCGTCTTCGATCTTCTGGCGTTCTCATATGGAATACCATACTCGTAATGATTTTTAGTGGCAATACCAACCAATGCTGCATACTGAAACATCTGATTTGCTAGTCTACCTAAGTATCCTATTTCCTGATTTACAATCATTTATCTACTTTCACATTAGTCCAAGGAATGTTTCTTGGATCATCCTGATAAAACCACGCTCGTCCAAAAGGAACTACCACGTTGAAATCAGACTGAACTTCAGCAGTCGCAACATCACAGTGCCATTTCTTTTCTTGCACCCATTCATTCATTGAGTCGATACACTTACTCGCATACTCTTCGCTCAGGTAGAGAACGGCATGAAGAGATGTCATGTATGATACCTTTGCAAAGTTATCATCATACACTCGCATCTCTAACGCCCTCGACATTTTAGAAGACGCCGCTCGTTCTTCTGTCGCACTCCATGTTGTCCACCCAAGATAAACTGCGTCTACTTCATCTGGAACATCGATCGTAGGTTTGAATGTATCGTTGAAAGTAACGTCATCTTCCAGAACGAGGAAAGGCGTTCCTTCCTCTAAACCTCTCTCTAGGGTCTTGACATGACTCATACCACAACCAAAGTAATACGGCTGTGCTTTGATAGCAGACACCCTCTCTACGTTATTCATACCAAGTCTAGTAAACAACCTTATCATACTGTCTTGTCTGTCAGTACGATCATCTAGATTAATCCAGTATGTCTTGAGTGTCGAGAGATCAAGATGCTTCATAGTTCATTCCAACCTTACCGACTGCGGTTTCGGTGCTACCCCAGAACTGATCTGCATATGGTTCAAAGGGACCATTGTACGGATTCATTTTAGTGTAGTGATTTGGAATGAAGTAGAAACTTGGATAGACTGCCAACTTGATATAAGCAAGTTCATGTACCGTCTTGGTTAGGAACACTGGACCAACAGTCTTCCAAGCAGAGAGAGGGCCCTCATGCAAAGTCTGTCCTTCGAGTGTGTGAAGACGATTGACGAGATGATTCATCAACTCACAACCCTTCACACAACCGAGATAACCTGCGGCGATTAGTTGGCCACGAATCAGTTCGTTTTCATAACAACTAAAACTATCGTTCTCTAGAAGATAATCATCGAGTGGTCGCTTGCACACACAGTCAGCATCGAGAAAGAACCCACCAAACTTTTGGAGGATTTCATAACGAGCAATATCGCACTTACCATTCCACTCTGGCATGGCGTCGTATTGTTTCTGATTGTGTAGTCCGTTTGGAAAGTGTTCTGCGATGGACTCTTCGTTCCAGAACATATACTCATAGTCTGGATGGGCATCTTTCCATGTGTTCATCAGATGCAGAGGTGCAGGCTTTGGTCCTACCCACAGTTGGTGGATAATCTTTGGGATACTCATAATAAAAAAGACCTTTCAATATTTACTTACGCTTACCTATATGATATTTAGGTATCAATTCCCAGTTCTTCTTTTCAGAGTGGGGTAGAATCTTTAGTTGAGCGAGACTCACTTGTGGTTCGGCATACTCTTCATCATCAATCACCTGAACCAGTCCCCACTCAACCAGAAGTTTTACAATTGTATTTCTTCTACCTATATCAGTATCTGAAATATCACTATCCAACCCATCTAAAGAGAATAATTCTTTGAAGTGAAGTATAGCATACTTTCCTCGCTTATGCAAGATATGACAGGACTGATATAGTTTATTTTCTCTACGAGAAGAAACACCTAGTCTAGTAAGAGTTTCCTTAACCTTTAGGAAGTCGTCTCTTTCCTTGAGAGTAATCTCTACTCCATAACCTTCAAATAAATCTTCGCTTTCCATGTGATCTCTCTCAATGAAATAACCATTATAACTGTTTTATTTAGGGTTTTTCATCTTTTGAGTACCACCAGTATACATTTCAGCCTGCATAGACTCAATGTTCTCATCTGTAAGGATGTCGGCGACATCAATTGCCTTTGTATCTGAGTAACCAAAATACTGCTTGATTACATCAATCTTGTCAACCTTTGTCTTCTTCAACCACGGACTGAACCTTTTCTTCTTCCTAATTCCTAACCGCAGAAAATCAAACTGCATATTCTTGGGTAGCGTATGATAATGATTCATCTCATTAACGAAGTAGATAGTATCAGGGAAGAACGAGAGGCACCGATTAACCACAAAAGGAGGGTACTCCTTTTCAACCGACTCATCGTCAGTCTCCATAAGAGGCTCCTTGCTGTGGTTAATGGCGTTGAGATACTCAGTCAGTTTCACCGACGACTCCCAGAACATGCTCTTGGTTTAGAATAACAAAACCACCAAACGTGCTATACCCATCCTTCTTAGAGAAAAGAACCTTAGTTCCAACATCAATACCCAGAGGAACTTCCGTTCCATTAGAAAGAACTCTTGGAGAACCAATACTATGCACTACACCAATCCCATGAACTTTACTTTCCTTCTCTTGGTAGATGATACCATTCGTGGTTTCATTCTTAGCAGCCTCCTCTTTGATGGCTACCTTTCCTCTTGTCACATATAAACTACTCATTTAAATTCACACTCCATCATAATTTGAACCAGACACGCAGTCATGTTGATCTCTGTGTCGGCAACGAAAGCAGCCTTGTAAAGATACTCACCACAGATTAGGATCGCCTGCGGAATCGATCCTGGCTTCATGTACTCATACATCGAGTCGTAGAGATTACGAATCAAGTCTTCCTGTGAGTTGTCAAGGTTCTCAACCACCCACTTCCGAACCTCGGTGAAGTTCTTTTCCTTCATCGACTTCATCAAAGACTTGACGCGGATCTCGCCGATTTGTGCAAGAATACCTGTATCAATCACACCAGAAACCGAGTAGCGTTGGAGTTCGTTTAGAATCCTACGAATGTCGGGGAAGTGCTTCTTGATAAGTTCAAGCAGAACAGGACGCTCATACTTGACACCCTCTGCCGTGAGGATGGTTTCGATTCGCTCAAGAATACCAACAGCGAGCGTCGGCTTTTCATTGTTAGGAATCTTGAACTCCACCGTAGTGCATCGGGAGTGCAACGGTTGAATGATTCGGTTCTTGTAGTTACAAGTGAGAACGAACCTACAACTGTTAGCAAACTCCTCGATTGCACCACGAAGGGCTGGTTGAATGCTCTGGGCATTACTATAGTCAAATTCGTCTAGGATCACAATCTTCTTCTGTCCCGTCATCGAGACAGTGCTTGCGAAGTTACGAATGGTTGTGCGAAGAGTATCAATGTTACCCTCCTCTGAACAGTTGATCAGTATATAATCAAGATCAAGTTCATTACACAACGCTTTGGCTACAGTTGTCTTACCACAACCAGCACCACCCGAAAGCAGAAGGTTCTGAACTTCTCCGTTCTTTACCATCTGCTTAAAGGTGGTTTTGATCTCAACTGGAAGAATACAATCATCAATCTTCTGTGGGCGATACTTCTCCACCCACAGATAGTTTTTCACATCGGTCATTATCAATCCTTAGTCAAGCGTTGTAAGTTGAATCAGTTTCCAGTGCGATCCAATACTTGACATCAGTGTTCGTGTTCGTAAAGGAACTCACAACAGATTCACAGATCTCAACATCATAATCTCCAGGCAGGAGTTTGAGGTTGTCAATCTTGAAGTTGAACTCAAAGTTGGGAGTGTCTCCAAGAACATCACCGACCGCAACAGAATAGTCGTTGGATGTAGGATCCTTCTTGTCCCGAACAACAGCGAGAATGTTCTCACCACCCATCGAGGTAAACGAAAGGTCGGGAAGTTGAAGAACAGAAGCAGCACGCTGAAGATCAGCGAACACACTCTGAGTCAGACTGAGATTGATTACAGTCTCAGGCATCTGAACCTGCTTGTTGATCGTAGTAAGAAGACTGGGTTCAGAGTAGTAGTAAGTAACTGCTCGCCCACCTTCTCCTGAGATCTTCACGGACTTTTCACCAAACACACATGTTGGTGAATCAAAAAGTGACAGCGTACCGAGAAACTTGTTCAGATCCCAGATACCAAACTCGACAGGGAAGTCTTCCTGAACCGTTGCTTGTGCCATAACGTTCTTGGCGCCAGTGACCGTGTTGATCACATTGCCAGGACGAACGAGAAGGTTAGAGTTGAGTTGAGAAAAGTTCTTCAGAATCGAGAGTGTTTCTTGCGAAATACTAGTGCTTGTCATAACCATTACAAATAAATCTCCAGTTGGGATGTTCAATCATCATATGAATCAAATTCTAGATACTCATCTAGATCATTAGAGTCTACAAGACCATGATTAACTTTGTCAATCATAATCTTTGTGTTGTGTCGAGAAGATCTTTTAGCCTGTTTCTTCTGACTGCGGGTGCCATTTTTAGGTCCACTATCCTCTCTATAAGGATTATCTTTTGGGTTACGTCCCATTTATAAACTCCATTTCAATATGTATTATATCTCACTTCACGGAATTGTCAAGTGATAATTTAGATTAAGCCCAGTTAAGTTTAATTTGTGTTGTTTCTCCGGTAGCCAATGTATTCCAAAAGTTGATTACATCTGTAGAAGATCCATTCCAACGAACCCTCAAAATTGTACCCGAATTAGAACCAAAAGTGTGAGTTATTGAAGTAGCATTAAAGGCTGCTCCATCATGGGTCCAAGTGCTATCTGCGGTAATGATACCACCAGCATTAGTCACAACAGTCTCCCATGCTCCGGCGTTAACGTAGTCGCCAGATGATTTTACTCTAAGTAACCACTCTATGTAAGTAGAACTAATGTCTTTCCGTAAAGGCGTGGAACTATAAAGTTCATAATTGTTTGCCACATCATCAGTACCAGACAGTGTTGAATTTGTTAGATTAAAAAAACCACGGGCAGCCACTAACTCTGCGTCGAGTTGTAGTTTTACGCCAGCAGGAGTAGGAAATAATAACCAATGAGGAGGAGTCATAATGTTGTTGTATACTCCACATTAAAGACAACATCTGTAGCAGAGTTGTTTCCAGTTGTAACAATAGTTAGAGTCGCTCCCGCTGCAACGGAGGTGTTTGCAAAGAACCCTACATAACCTCCGCTTGTAGTAGTTACAGGTGTTTGTGCAACTTGATTGCCAGCATTTTGTAAAGCAGCAGTTACACCACCAGATCCACATCTAATGTAATACCCAGTAATCGTTCGTGCTGTTGAAACATTTGGATCTAGAGTGTAAGTTTTATCTTCGGCAGTTTCAATCTGTCCTGTGTAAGAATCTGTTAGGGTGGTAGGAGCGGCGGTAGACTGGAATGTTCCATCAGGGAAGGTGATGCCAGCGGCATCCATTGAGATACCTGCGGATGTGGTGAGAAGATCCGAAATACTCTGTGTACCAAAGACTTGTAAAGCCTTGGGCTCACTGGAAGATCCAACTATTACCGATGTAGATCCATTGATCTTAAGCATTCTATCATTATTTTGATAGAAATCAACTCTATTCGCACCGAAGTCAACAAAATCGGTGGTGTTGCTGAAATCCTTGATTCTATAACCATCTATATTTAAGTTACCAACAGTAATACCAGCGTCAGAGGAGATACCCGCTTCAAAGTGTGCAAGACCTTCTACATTCATATTCGTCTTTATGTCCAACATTGAAGGTGTCATGTTAAGGACATTAGTTCCACTAGCGTTGAACCTGAAAACACCACCAACACTACGGATAGAATCGTTATCGGTCCAACGCAGATATTCACCAGCGTTCATGGTTATACCACCATCACTAGAGATACCAGCGACATGGATTACGGCGGTTGGATCAATACCTAAAGTAGATCCAGTTAGGACCATACCTGCACCAGCAGTTACACCAGATCCAGATGCGGCACTTGACTGGAATGTTCCATCAGCGAAGGTGATACCACCTGCATCAAGAGACACGCCAGTTCCAGCGTGAACATACGACCCAGATTGGACATAACTGGTAGCATAGTATCTACCAAAAGTATAGATTCCATTTCCGTCAATAGCAGTTACTAAAAACCCACTGGGTTTAATTTGTAGTTGAGAACCATCTTTGACTAGTAGATGTCCATCTACCGAAACCGATTCACCAAACACTCTACCAGAGGCAGTAATACCACCATCGGCAGAGATACCAGCGACATTTAGTACCATAGCATCAGTAGTCACATCACCTGTTTCACCATTGAAAGATGTGACGATCGATGTTGCTTCGGTTCCGTCTGGGAAACCAAAATACTCAGAGGCAGATCTCGCTGGAGAATCTACAATGACCTGTACCTTAACTGTCTTTCCACTGCCTGTATCTAAATCTGGAACGACCGCAGTTGGAGTGAATGTAAAAGCAGTTCCATTGTAAGTTACACTATCATAATAGAATGATCTTTCTATATTAAGATCGGTAAATCCAAGTACAACTCTACCACTATTATTTACAGATTGAGAAAGTGTATCTCTGAAGTCACCGCCGTCAGAATCTAACTTGTAGATCGAAAGTTGCTGACTACCACCTGTTCCATGAAGAATCTCTCCGTTCGATGACGCAATACCTCCAAGGGCGCTTGATGTGTAAACATAGTTCGGACCAAACTTTTCACCAGTAGGACCAGTTTCACCCTTGATACCTTGGTCACCTGTAGAACCAGTCTCGCCCTTGACACCTTGATCGCCGGTAGAACCAGTTTCACCCTTGATACCTTGGTCACCTGTAGAACCAGTCTCGCCCTTGATACCTTGATCACCTGTAGAACCAGTCTCGCCCTTGATACCTTGATCGCCAGTAGGACCAGTTTCACCCTTGATACCTTGATCGCCGGTAGAACCAGTTTCGCCTTTGACACCTTGATCGCCAGTGGGACCAGTCTCACCCTTGATACCTTGGTCACCTGTAGAACCAGTCTCGCCCTTGATACCTTGATCGCCAGTAGGACCAGTTTCACCCTTAGTCCCTTGATCGCCAGTGGGACCAGTTACAGAAGGACCAGTTTCACCCTTGATACCTTGGTCACCTGTAGGACCAGTTTCGCCTTTGATACCTTGGTCACCTGTAGAACCAGTCTCGCCCTTAGTGCCTTGATCAGCAATAATACTGATAGTCATCATCACTTCATCGCCATTACCAACAGTACCAAACGCATCTCTATCAATATACTTAATATCTAAGGTTCTCCAACTACCATTATCAGTCTGCCCAGTTACATAGAACTTAGCATTTACTGATGGTGTTCCTTTCTTGTAAAGCACAATTAGTGCTTTGTTTGTATTTGAAGAATCTGTCAGTGTATCAAGAAGCGGATCTATACCCACACCATTATTATCCGTCTCACTTACATAAGCATTATAAGCATTTCCAATTATTCCCACTGTCCAGTCAATACTAAACCTAAACCCTCCAGATCCGGGATCAGAAGCAGTTGTTGAAGTATCAAAATCATACTCAATACCGTATGTGTCAATGCCGTTGGCACCAGTCTCTCCCTTGATACCTTGATCGCCAGTAGGACCAGTTTCGCCTTTGACACCTTGATCGCCGGTAGAACCAGTTTCGCCTTTGATACCTTGGTCACCTGTAGAACCAGTCTCACCCTTGATACCTTGGTCACCAGTGGGACCAGTTTCACCCTTAGTCCCTTGATCGCCAGTGGGACCAGTTTCGCCTTTGACACCTTGATCGCCGGTAGAACCAGTCTCGCCCTTGATACCTTGATCACCTGTAGAACCAGTTTCACCCTTGATACCTTGGTCACCAGTGGGACCAGTTTCACCCTTAGTCCCTTGATCGCCAGTGGGACCAGTTACAGAAGGACCAGTTTCACCTTTGACACCTTGGTCACCAGTAGGACCAGTTTCACCCTTAGTCCCTTGATCGCCAGTAGGACCAGTTTCGCCCTTAGTTCCTTGATCACCAGTAGAACCAGTCTCACCCTTGACACCTTGGTCACCAGTGGGACCAGTTACAGAAGGACCAGTTTCACCCTTGACACCTTGGTCACCAGTAGGACCAGTTTCACCCTTAGTTCCTTGGTCACCTGTAGGACCAGTTTCGCCCTTAGTTCCTTGATCACCAGTAGAACCAGTCTCACCCTTGACACCTTGGTCACCAGTGGGACCAGTTACAGAAGGACCAGTTTCACCCTTGATACCTTGGTCACCTGTAGGACCAGTTTCGCCCTTGATACCTTGATCGCCAGTGGGACCAGTTACAGAAGGACCAGTTTCACCCTTGATACCTTGGTCACCTGTAGGACCAGTTTCGCCCTTAGTTCCTTGGTCACCTGTAGGACCAGTTTCGCCCTTAGTTCCTTGATCACCTGTAGGACCACTCGGACCAGTTTCACCTTTACTTCCAGTATCACCAGTATTACCAATAGGCCCTGTGTTACCAGTAAATCCAGTAATACCAGTAGGTCCAGTCTCTCCCTTTTCACCAGTTATAGATGGACCAGTGTTACCGATAGGCCCTGTGTTTCCAGTGGGACCAGTAGGTCCAGTTTCTCCCTGTTCACCACCACCAGGCCCAGTTGGTCCAGCAGGCCCCTGTGCAAAGACAACCCAGTCGGAGTTACTAACACCACCAGACAAACCATAATACTGGCCTTCATTCTCAACAAAAACCAACATACCTTGTTCACGACGATCATCAGAAATAGCATCGCGTTCAGTAGTTGAAGCAACATTACGCAGACCACCCAACCCATAAGTTGGGTCGGTAACAGCGAAGGTATCCTCCGTGTCTGTCGGAGAAATAAATCCTCCTACTGGTACTCCTCCTGTAATACTTGCCATTATGTATTAACCCTCATTGAAACTTCACCCGCAAAGTTATTGGTAGATTCCCAAATATCATAAAGGATATCAAGACCATACTCATTTGTATGTGTAAATGAACCAGTGAGACCAAAGGGGAAACCCAATCCATTTGCAGTATTAGTCATCGTTAAAGTTCCTGAATACTCACTCTGTGGTAGTATGAAGAAACCTTTATTCCCAGGCGAGACAGCAGGGAAAGTGAAAGTCCAGTTATCTGGGGATGTTCTACTGAGAGTATCAGTAAAACCTTGTGCTGTTAAACCTGTCCCATCAAAACCAGTCGCAGTTCTACCACTGAAGTATCTATAACGCCAGTTCATGGTATCAGTTTTAGTTGGATTACTTCCACTTGCCTGCTCACCCTCAATCGTGAAGGTAAGAGTTTTTTCTACATTGAAGTTATACGCCCCATGAGAAATCGATTGAGGTGAACCATCGTAGTTCAAACCAGAGACAAGAGTTCCAACACTCTGATTTGCAGAGATTGAAAGGGAACCAGCAACCCAGTTTGCGTTTGGACCAGCAGTAGACCAAGTAGAGTTTACCGTTGTATTACCAGCGGTTTGTCCAACTTCATATGGTCCAGAAGAAAGTCCAATATCAAAGGCGGAGAACGAAACTGGTTGGTATGCGAAGAGTAAAGTTTCTAAGATTTCAATGGCAGTAGTTCCATCACTAAATGATGTTCCTGCTACAATACCACCAAGACTATCTGGGAATGTTTCACCACCTCTAGTCCAACCTCGAACCGCAAAAGTAGGACCGTTTAGAGTCAGTCCTGTACCAGCAACATATGTGTCACCTGTGCCATCCGCTCCAGTCACACCTGCGGGTCCAGTGGGTCCAGTGGGTCCGTCAGCACCACTCCCGCCACTTCCACCACTACCACCAGCACCAAGTGAAACCCACCCAACACGGGTGCCGTGTTCGGGTGAGTGACCGATGATAGTATCTGTTGCTAGATAATATAATCCATTCTTTCTAACAACATCACCGGGATTATAAGTTATTAGGTTACCGTTTGCATCTACTGCCTTGTAATAACCTCGATATTTATTTCCCATAGGATTCTTCCATAAAGAATACCTAGTATATATGTTATGAATATGTCCTCAGAATCACAGTATCCTTATTGATTCTACCTGTAGGGATAGCGTTTTTCGTTTTAATGTTATTGATAACACGCTTGGTATAATCGATACGTCCCTCTGTTATATTACTAAGAAGAGTCAAGTTATTCTTTCTGATAGTCTTAGTAACAGAACTTTCAGAAAAATTTTGAATAGTAGTTCCCTTGACACTAAGACCTTCCTTAGTACTAGCCTCAAACAGAGTTAGTTTCTTGGTCTTAGTGTTGAAACAGAGAAGGCCACTAGCACCCACGATGTTGACAGGATCGATCGATTCTAGATTGAACTCTTTTGATTCAGGCATATACTGAACCGACTTCACGAGTTTATTGGGATCGACCTTTCGTTTGCGTCGAGTGATCTTAGACTTCGCTTCTAGAACTTCAATCAAAGAGTCCAGATATTCGTCTAGTTTCTTCAACTTAGTAGTCGAAAGAAACGAGTAACCTTCCACCAAGTCCTCGTCGGTTTTGTTGATGGCTCCAGTGATCTCACCTCGTACTTCAATGAAGTGATCTCTTAGGAGTTTGATTTCTCTTTTAGTTGGTTTGTAAGACTTGATCGCATTCTCGAAGTTGGGCTTTCTAATCGAACCACCATCAGAGAGTTTACCCATATAATCGTCCAAGAATCGTTCAAGAATATTACCAAATTCGGTGTCTTGTTTCATTATGCTTTCCGAAAAACAAAGATAGGTTCATACTTCAAATATCTGCCGTTCACTTGACAGAAGTTTTTGCACTTTGGTTTGCCGTCTTCACCCACGCGGTTCTGACCAGGCATTCCTTCTAGTGCCATTTTCATTTTGTATTTATATTCTACACCAAGTTCACCCAGTATGTCAATAGAGTCTTGCTCTAAAGGCAGATATTCTCCCTTGATCAATATATCTGCAATGTTCCATAGGAGATAGCCGCCTGGTCGTAACCATTCAGCACAAGTGGAAAGTGTCGGTCGCAAGAATCCATCACGCCATGACTCATATGAACTTCCATACTTCTTGTAACTCTGGTTTTCATCTTCACTATAAGCCTCTCGATTAAAATAAGGAGGAGAAGTGAAGACCACATCAATCTCGCCTCTGTGCTTTTGAAAATCTTTGTCATACTGAATCTCCTCGGAACCTAGTTGGAAGACTTCGTATGTATGTGTGCTTGAAAAGAATGGGTTTGATCTGTATGTTTTTGTGTTGTAAAAATCTGCGAGATCACTATAACGAGAACTTCCATCATTATTAAAGTTATCAGGATTGGGGTCAGTGCCAATGTAATGCAGAGTGCGATCATCACGGACAGCCATAGCCCCAAGGATACGACCACCCCAGCCACTGCTCGGATCATAGATCTTAATCGGTCTGTCTTTGATGTGGTTAGTGAATCGCTCATACAAGTATTTAGCAGTCATCGGTGGGAAGTTTACTGCGGGTTGAATGTAGCCGATACGAAACGACTTGAACCCGCCAGGAAAAATCTTCTTACCTTTATCATACAAACGAATGGCATAGACAGACTCATCGTCCATGTTGTCGATGTCAAACGTCGAGTGGTGTCGATACTCCAGACGATCGCGGAACTCTTCGACTTCTTCTTTTGTTAACTGAAGAATGTTTGTTTGCTCTACTTGATGATAGCCTGTATTCAGTCCTTCTCGGATCTTGACTTGTTCGAGCAGGAAGTCCTTGCCCGCAAACATCGTCGGATTCTCAAAAAACGCGAGGATCCAATCCCTAGCAGAATCAACAGATACAACGCTATGCTTCCTCGAACGCTTGAGGGTGGAGACAGCATGAGAATAAAAAGAGTCCCTACGAAAGTGCCGAAGAGAACCTTTATACACTCGATCAAAATAGTCTGGGTTGGCGACAAGATCGTAGATCGAGTGTCCATTGTCTTTCTCCGTATAGTTGATTCTTGTCTTAAACATATTGTCGAAGAACTGATCGGCTTCAACACCAAGTCGAGACTTGTTGATGATCACATCTTTCGGTGTGTCACTTAGTTCGTCATCGAACTCAAACTGATGAGCAGGAAACTCCGACATGCGGTTGAACGCAGTAACAATATCCTCTTCGTTCTTTCCCGTTCGAGGAGGACAGCCGTTGTTGTCCCACGCGGCAGTCAACTCTTCACGAAGTTGAATCACCCAATCTTTGAACTGATCGGGTGTCATCTCTAGAAGGTCTTCAAAGTTTACATTGACATCACTATTAATGATGGCATCATTTCGTTCGTAAAATCTCATGCTCCTACATTCCAAAAAAGTGCGCCAGGTGACGCATGATCCTTGATAAACTCCCACGCTTTTGCGTCGTAGGTTGGTGCGGACGGGAATGGGGGCAACACTTTGGTTGCTTTGTTGAAGGCGTATTTCGACTGGTAGGTCTTAGCCTTTCCGTACTCGCCGCTATGTCCCACACGGACGCAGTGAAAGGAGGATCCTTGCCATGCGAGTTGTAGTCCTCTGGTGAGTGTTCCACTTGATCCTACCGTCCAAACTTCATCTGGACATACATCCATGTTACGAGCCACCCTAATGATGGAAGCGATAACAGTAGGATGGTCAAAACCAATAGGAAGTAATCTGCGATGCTTTGGATCTTCTGCAACATAATCTCTTGCCCTTTTTTCGGTCACACTAAGCATCCCGTTTGGGATCCAGTGCATTATAGCACCTGCTTCGATTGCTTGCAACTGATAAGGGTGTCTTTTTTCGACAGCACGATCTGCCATGAAGATCACCGCCTTCTTGTCATACCTGCCACACAGATGTGCAAGTGAGATCTGAGCATAACCAGTGGCAGGTGAACTGCCATACACCCACTCATCAATCTCAGGCTGTGACTGGATCAGGTAGTCGGCGAATCGCATCTTCGACCCACCACCGATGAGATCATCACGGACGACGAGGATCCCCTCATGCTCCTCCACGATGGGAGCAGGGAGGGAATCCGTCCAATCACCGATCATCTCTAAGTAGTCTTCTGCTGTCTCTGTGAATAGACTCATTTTTCTCCGATCATAGATGATAACATAAGTTCCTACAGATATTAACATTCATATCATAATCATCGGTGGGATCTATTAGTGTCTGAACTTCATTACCTACAAACTGCTGTATTCCATTTTTTCTAGCAGAGGCAGAAAAAGTTACATACTCCATTTGAACACCGTCCGTGGTGTAATCTAATCCTTTATGAATTTGATCTGTTCTAATCATGTAACACATATGAACTAGATCAACAGCAAAAGTTCCAATAAGAGTTTTATTCCATATTGGTCTAGACATATTCTTATTTTCTTCTGAACCATCATAGTAACCATTTGAAGAACACCTCAAATAAAATCCTCTAGGAAAAGCACCATCATTATGCACCATCATAGGCGCAAAAATAGGTTTGTTTTCACGCACACAATACTTTATAGTTTCTGGTGGGAAAAAATTATCCCCATCACAAACGAAGTAATAGTCACACCCAGTATTTAAGGCATGGTACATACTTGCATTTCTTATTTTCCCGAGTGTACTGAGTCTAATCCCACCTTCTGCGTACCACGCCTCTTCTCCACCGGGACCAGCCGAAACACCATCTAACTCATGAAAATATTCTTCAAGAAAAGTTACCGAACGATACTTTCCAGACTCATCTATTTTTTTACACCAGTCTCTAAGTTTTACGTTGGTGTTATCACTATTGTTATTTGTATGAACATAGATCGACAGATATTCAGGATCATAATCAATATTTTCTACGCACTTTAAAAACATGGACAATTTATTTTCCATGTCTCTTACTAGTATTGTAATTTGCACTATTGGCATCAATCCTCTAGACATCTAACATCTCCATTATATGTTATTATACTCATACTATCTTCAACTTACTAAAGTTATTCTTCTTATTAAATACCATCATGTTATTAAACTTATCTGCTAACTGATCTGCCTTGTGACTAATAATATAAACATTACATCGAGAGCCTAGGTTATGAAGTAGTTTCATAAACTCGTCTGTACCCCCTGAATCTAAAGACGAATCAAACACCTCATCAAGAATCAATAAGTTGGTGTTGGCACTGTTCTTCAACCTAGCAATCTCTCGCCATGTTAATAGTATTGCTAAGTCGATCCTAAGTTTTTCGCCTTCACTGAAACTCATATAACTAAAGTCATCTCGGTGCCTTGACTTGATAGTTTCATTGAAGTTTTCGTCTAGATTGAACTGGGCAAAGAAATCCATAACAGTTAGATACTTGTTAATGAGTTTGTTCATGGTTGGGAGGTAGTGTCGGATGATCTTAGATTTGATCCCACTGTCCTTTAATAGTGCCATAGCATACTCGGCGAGAACCTTTTCCTCTTTTAGTTCTTGCTGCTTCTCTACTTGTTCCTTGCCTTCCTTCGCAAGATTCTTAAGGATGTCCTTCTCCTTGAGGTTCTCTTTATCGATGGACATGAGCCTACTATACTCTTTCTGGTTCTTCGTGATGTAACTCTGGTTGGCTCGGATCGTCGTGTTGTGGTTACTAATTTCCTTTTCTTTCTCGCGGATTCGGCCGAGTGTTTCCGTGTACTCATCTAACTTCTTCTCCACAGCATCAATGCTTGTTTCATGTTCAACTCGAATTTTATTCTTCTCGTCCTGCTCCTCTGTAATCAACGAACAAATTTTATCCTTATGATCATCGGCGATTGGCTGACGACAAGTCGAGCAGTTGTCATTCTCTGTATAGAACTTCATCTCTTTTTCTAGACGATTTAACATCTGCTCAGTCTGATTCAACTTCTTTGTCAGTTCCTTGAATGTCTTTTTAGTTTCATCCTGTTCACTCAGACCGAGCAACAGGCTGTCAACCTCTACTTGTAGAACCTCAATCTTAGATTCAAGTTCTTTGATGTTGTCTTCTGTGTTCTTGATGTCGGTCATGATCACTTCGAGGTTGTCTTCGTTTTGTTTCTGTAGCGTCTCGATCATTTTCTTGTGAACAGAAACCTTCTCCACAATCACTTCGATCTTTTGATCTATAATGCCAATACTTTCCTTCACTTCAGAATATTTACTTTTCATAAGTGTATTCATTGTGGAGAAAATCTGGATATCTAGAATGTCCTCGATCACTTCTCTGCGATCTGCGGCAGGTAACTGCATGAAAGGAACGAATGATGAACTACCAAGAATCACCACCTGAGTAAATGACTTGTAGTTCATCTTCAGGATTTGCTCCTCAAGCATTCGCTGATAGTCTTTCGCCTTGGCATCCTGATGTAGCATTACATCGTTCTTGTAGATCTCAAAGATCTTTGGTGCCAGACCACGACGAACCTTGTAGTCATCTTTACCAATCGAGAACTCGACCTCAACCACGCAATGCTTCTGGTTGATGCTGTTGACCAACTGAGGAATGTTTACCTTACGAAACGGCTTACCAAACAGACCGAATGTAATAGAATCAAGCAGGGCAAAAGACTTACCCTGACCGTTCGATCCTGACACTAGAACCATAGAATATTTGTCGAGATATATTTCTGTGAAATAGTTTCCGAAAGAACCGAAGTTCTTAAATCGGACAGTTTTAAATTCAATCATACAGACAACGACTCCATATACAAATCACGAATCATCAGTTTTAATTTTGTCTTCTGCTCTTGGTTCAGTTCCTTCATATCTTCAACCTCATTCGATATGATTGAAACAGTATCCAAAGACAGATCAACGTCCTCTTCAATTTCATCTTCGCCACCGAAGTCTTCGACTACCGTAACATTAGACACTGGTACATCATATAGATTATCAAGGAACCTGTCAAACAAATATGGTTTAGTTTTATTGTCAACGAACAACTTGACATAGGCGTTTTTGTATTCGCCGAATGGGAACTTGCTGATGTCAAAGTCTTGGCTGTCGTCGTATGAGATCTTAAAGAACTTCTTTCGTGGGTTCTCCACAAACTCCAAGTCTCTCGTCTCTGTGTCAAAGACATGAAAGCCTTTTCTGTCGTTGAGATCACTGAAGGTAATCTGATATTGAGTACCAAGATATGTAACATTGTTCTGGACGCTACGGCTGTGGAAGTGTCCAGACAGAACCATATCGAACCTTCGCAAAGGTTCATCCGACATACCACCATCAAAAGGCAGTCCTCGCATCACCTCATACCCATTGAGTTCAAAGTGACCACAGATGATGTTGCTCTTTGTATTCTTTAGATACTCTAAAGTCTTCTCACGATTCTCGCTGTTTACCCACGGAACCATACCAACTTTTACGCCATCAAATTCTAGATCAATCGGCTGTTGGTAGATAAAGAAGTTTGAATAACGATCACCGAACAACTCGTTAACCGAGTTAAGATCATTGGTATTCTTATAGAACGTATCATGATTGCCTAGAATACAATGAACGACGATGCCTTCACGAAGCAGTGGCTCCATGAACTCACTACGAACAGTATTCAGTGTATTGAAGTTGACAAACTTTCGTCTGTCCATAAGATCACCTAAATGAAGAACAGTATCAATGTTGTTCTCCTTCAAATACGGAAAGAACTGTTCACGAAAAAAGTCCGTGAAGTATTCTAGGAATATTTGACTATCTGATCTTGCACCCCAATGAGTATCATTTATTATTGCTATCTTCATTTACATCCTCAAAACATGAAGTCAAACCGGCTTGATTTTTCTTCTTACTCTTTTTAGGCTCAAACTTCTTCAAGTCATTATCATTTAACTGAAAGAACTCTTTCATTGCATCATTTGGATTCTTATCAAAGTAATTCTCCTTGAACCACTTGTGGATATGACCAGCGTGATCACCTTCTTCAATCATCTTGAACTTAACGTATGACTGCTTCTTTTCTTTCTCGATACGTCTGAGAAAGGCATAGTAAATAATTTGAGTGAAATATGAGAAAGGATTCTTCGACTTCTCGGGATTGAAATTGTGTGCATATAGAATACAATTCTCAATCGCATCGCCGATCATTTCATCGACGAAGGAGTAGTTCATGAAGTTAGGCTTCATCGCAAGATTGGTTGCGATCTTGATAAAGCACTCACCGATATACTCTGTAATGGGAGGTTTGGGATCTCCGTTACTTTCGGCAAGGACTACCTGCTCTTTCCAGTCGGACATCTTATCGAAGAACAATTTGTTATCGATATAGTGGTTTGATTTCTTCGCCATGTGAATCACTTCCTTTTGTCATAATATACCCTCTAAAAAATTATTGTCAAGTTTTTCCTTGACAGTTTTCCAAACCCCCATATAATTCGACTTGTCGAGAGGAAAAGGGATACCTCCGGATACCGGATACTGTTAGGTTGGTATCCACCGTTTCCAAATACGAAGCAACTCATCTTGTATCTCAGCCAACTGCATCTCTAGATGCTTTGGTTTTCTTGGTTTGTTGATCAGGGGCATCTTACATTCTTTAGGTTTTCGATTTCCCTTCTTTGAGTTACAAGGCGCACAAGCAGTTGTAAGATTTGTCCAAGAAGAATCACCACCTCTTGATCTAGGCATAACGTGATCAATTGTTAATGTCTTATTGTTTTTCGATTTCAAACCACAGTATTGGCAAGTCCAGTTATCTCTCTTGAAGATATTTCTTCTTGTGGGTAGATGTGATTGATGTGGTGTGAGAACATATCGAATCAGTACTAGTGCTGCGGGTAGTGGATATGTTCCCTTTGGTGTTTTAATCTTATAAGTCTTGGAAAAGGAATAAGGTTTTATTGCCTTTCCAGATTCTAAAAGTGCTACTGCTTTTTTCCAATCGATCACATTTAATACTTCCTCAGAAGCGTTCAAGAGCAAGACTTCTCGATCCATGTGGTCTCCAAATTAGTTAAGGTAATCGTCGATGTCCGAACTCCAGTCAGTTAATCTATTGCCAAAGTCTGGATGATTTTTATCATCCCCAGTGTATTCCTCTGTGATCTTTTCTGAGTTCATGTTCTCAAATAAGAACTCAGACATCTGATCAGGCTTAATGATACCCTGATCTAACATCTTCTTTAACATCTCAGGTGGAATCATTAGAGTCATCACGATGAACTCTTGCATTTCATCCTCATCTAAATCATCCAGTCCATCTACACCATCAAGTTGATCTGCCAATTCGTCGTACATCTTTTTCATGGCATCGTCAACATTTTTGTTCACATCAAACAAATCACCCAAAGGATTCTTTAGTGGGGGTGAGTTTGGATTTTCTTCGTCATTGTAGTTGATTACATTTCTTTTCTTCTTGAGTTCTTCTTCCCTCTTCTTCTCTATAGTATAGAGTTTTTCTGTTTCCCCAGTGGGATTCAAAAAGGCAAGAATATTCTCCTGTTGAATTGTAATCTCATCACCATCAGCAAAAGCGGTCCAACTCTGAAGCATGGTAACGTCTTTCTTCATGCCGCTCATCGGATCGATTACTGATTGTGTTCTGAATAAGAAGGGTTTATGTAGAGTCAGTTTCTTTCGATCTGACTTTACAATCTTTGCTATCACATCATCTCCATTTTTCAATCGGATGATTCTGCTCGTAATCTCATCAGTCATAATCATCTCCTTATATGAATTTTCGATATCTCATAATCAAACTTCTCACTAGTATATATTTTGATTCTTTCTCCAAGATGTCGGAAAGTATGATTTTCATATTTTCCTATGGTAAGATCATCTGAAAGATCAAACAACTTTACTTTCTGTTTCCTATCTGATTTTCGTAGTCCTCTGCCTATACTTTGAAGAACTCTTACAACAGATTTAGAAGGGCTAGCGAAAACAATGTTATCAATATTCCTAATATTAATGCCAGTAGAGCAGGTTCCGTAAGACGCAACCAAAACCGAGTTAGTTTTCCTATCAACGATCTTGCGAATCTCTTCCCGTTGTATGACATCTGTTGCTCCGTGTATGAGGAAAGTCTCTTTATCTCCTTGACTAATCAATTCATACAACGGTTTCCCGTGCTTCTCCACATAGTTGAAGAGGACTAGAGTATTACCCTTTAACCTGTTGGTTAGTTCGGCAATAAACTGGTTTCTCTTCTCATGAGTAACAATCCATTCTATTTCATCCTGATATTTTTTTCTCTTCATAAACTCCTTCTCGTCCTTAGTATACTGCAATGAAATGCAGTTGATTGATAAGGTTGAGAGAAGATTCTTATCCATTAAGTTCTTGGTTGTCGTAACCTGAAACACCCTACCAAAGAGTCCTTCAATTACGAGTTTGTGTGTCTGTGTTCCATCGAGTGTGCCTGTAGTTCCTATTCGATAGTAGCAGTCATCTAGATTCGACATTAACGTCGAGAGTGATTTGGCTTTAAATAAGTGGCATTCATCTCCAAACACACAACCGAATTTTGAAAAATATTCTTTTGGCATTTGGTATAAACTCTGCCAAGTTGAGATGACAATTCTCTTATCTGTTTCTTTCGACTGCCCACTGAACACTTGATGGCAGTTAGACATACAATCCCAGTCGTCGTTAGACGAATAGTCTTTGAAGTCCTCAAGCATCTGTGATACTAGACCTGTGGTTGGTACAATGATCAGTAACTTCTTCTCTGGGGGCAGCAGTTCCATATAGTAACGCATCAGTGTATAGATGATCAGCGACTTCCCAGACGCAGTAGGAGAGAGCAGGAGACATCTCTTGGTATTCAATGCGTGTTGAATAGCATTCACTTGATGTAAGTGTGGTTTAATTGCTTTATTATTTGCTACGATGGACAGGGAGTCAATAAAGTCCGTAACGTCGCTCTGAGAGAACTCTGAGGACGGTAGAGAGTCCTTCAGCGTTTCCTCTAACTGGATACTATATTTTCTATCCTTAGCGAACTGAATTACATAATCCAGTAAGCCTCGGTATATAGTCTGCTTGTATAGGTTGAATAACTTGATAGTGCCGTCCCACTGCTTCTTTTTGTAAGCGGGACTGAACTCATGGTTTGGAACTTTGAACGTGAAGAAGTCGGATAACTCTTTTGCTATCCACCTCTCACAATCCAATTTCACATATACAGAATCTAAATGTAGAACAGAAATATCACTCATACACTATATGTATGAGTTATCCGCCGTTAGAAAATTTAGCCCAGTCGATTGCGGATCGAATATACCACTGTCGGTTGTTGATGATCTTTACTACCCCTTCAAGATACTTGACCTTTTCTTCCTGTAGGGCAAGACGATGCGACTGAATGATCAGTTCACGATCTGATTCTATAAACTGATCGATATCGGCACGCAGAACATTGAGAGGGAAAGGTTCCCACCCTCGCTCTTTCAGTTCGTCGTCACCCATTTTACCAGTGTAGTAAAGCCACTTATCCTTGCGGAGTGTCTTGTATTCTGCCTGCATCTTCTTATACAACAACGTCTCATCCGTGAATAGGATAAGATACTTGTTGTGGAGTTGGGGTGTTTTGATGGACTCGATATCCAGTTCGGTTCGATCCATCTCTAGGTCTTTGTTGACCATCTCACGAATATCATTTAGGTTCATAGTTTAGTGATTTTCAATCCAGTAAATCTAAATTCTGTACTTATGATTATAGGGTCTGGATCGGTGGTTGTCAAATCAAATCCGATTTCATCTAGCCTAACTGGGAAAATATCCTGATACTGAACTTCAATATTGGGTCTACTCTTGTTGTCCATGACTATAAGAATGCCACTTGCTAGTGAATCTGCATCTCTGAGTGGAGGACTATCTTCTACGGGAACTTGACCTCTTATCCAGTTGTATATTTCCATATAGTTAGCCATGTCTTCGTCAACGATGAACGAGAGATTCAATGAACCATATGTAATCCTTCCGCCTGTGTCATAGACAGGCTGAGCATATAGACTTTTAGTTTCTATATTATCAACATCTATCGATGGGATATTTGCTTGCTGAATATAGAAGTTTACATTTGGGATTCTCGGAATCTCAAACTTGAAGCCATTATTCTTCAGATAGTTTACTGAATCTGGTGCTTTACCTGACATAATATTCTCCCAATAAAGTATGTATATAAAAAAACACAGCCCCCCGTGAGGGAGGCTGTGCTTTATGCTACCTTTGAACTACACTCAGAGTGCAGTGTTCTGACCGTGGAGATTAAGAATCTCGAAGATACGGTAGTACTGGTTGACACCAGTGGTCTCAATGTTGTTGGTACTTGCAGTTCCAACGAAGGGGTTGGTGACCATTCCGTAGCGGGTCTTGAACCCGATACGGGGCTGGAAGGTATCCTCACCGACCGCACGGACCATCTGTAGTGGAACGTAGGGGCAGTAGAACATACCAGCATCGTAAGGCGAAGAACCTCTGTAACCGACACAGACGAAGTTACGAGTACCAGCGTAGGGATCGATGTAGACCTTCATCTTACCGTTAAGAACACCAGCGAAGGTGCTAGCAGTATCGTCAACGTTGAGGCTGACGTTTAGTGCTGGTGAGATGTTGAGGAATCCACCCATTGCGAGGGCTGAAGCAACGTCGGAAGAGACGATGCAGAAGTTACCCTTACCGCGTCGAGTTTCCTTAGCGATTACGTTGGCTTCACGCTCTAACTGGAACATGAGACCACGGAAACGCTCTGCGGACCAACGACCATCAGCATCTCTGTTGATGTCGTAGATACCACCAGTGACACCCTGACGAACGTGGGGTGTGACTAGGACACCATCATTAGTGATACCAGCCTCTGTCTTGGTGCCAGAGAAGGTAAGGTCAGTCTGTAGAGCGCCGAGTTTAGCATTGTTGTAGATCTTACGAATGACTTCGCGGTTGATTTCAGCAAGGATTTCGGTGGAGAGGATGTTAGAGAGTTCAGTCTCTGCATCAAGTCCGTGAACAGCCTTGAGATCCTGTGCGAGTTCAGTGGTGTACTGAGCCTTGAGGGCACGGGTTCTTGCTTCAACAGCAACACGCTCGATGGTGAATCCCATTTCGCGGAATGCTTGGTCGTTTCCTTCACCAAGACGCTCGGAGTTGGCGACAAGCATACCAGGCTTCTGGGCGGCACTATTAGCAGCATGTCCACTACCGAAGGGATCGGTGCTGATGGAGGCGGCTGAGGCGAAGTCACCACCAGTATGACCTGCACGGGTGTCGGCCTCTTGGAAGAGACCCTCTTCACCGAAGGTTGCATTACCACTGGAAATGTTAGCGTACTTGGTACGCATTGCGAAGATCAAGCCAGTGGGAGCAGACATGGGCTGCACACCACAAACGTCGTATGCCATTAGGTTGGGCATAGCACGACGAACGAGGCTGATGAGAACGGGATCAAAACCAGCGTAGTTGCTGGAGTTACCTGAAACAGCACCGCCACCGAGGTTACCACCAAGAGCGTTCATGGGGGTTTCGGTTAGGTTCTGCTCACGAAGAGCCTTCTCTTCGTTTTCGAGAAGGACAGCGGTGACCTTTCTCTTATAAGGATCTTGAATTGGCTCAAGATCGCTATGTTCTAGAATGGGAGTCCACTTTTCTTCAAGTGAATCCATTGGTGTGATGTTATCGAAATCCATTTTGACTTCTCCTTTGTTAGTTTATTTGATTCAGCGGGTTCTAGCGATTGCGTTTGCGTAACCTTCCATAATCGAGTTAGTCTCGGTTACGGTAGGTGTTCCTTCGTTGTTGTCGTCGGCAACAGTTTCTGTATCGACGGCATCATTGAAGTATGATTCCTTGACAATATTGAGTTTTTCAGCGTACTCATCGATGTCGGCATGTTCGATACCTTCTGCAAGGGTCTTGAATCTTTCGACTTCAGTGTCAACAAGACCTTCGCACATATCGTGGAACACGATCTCACGCTGGAACTCAAGAAGATTCTCGGATAGATCCATAACTTTCTGGATCTCATCGTTGAGTCTGGTGACGAGTTCCTCGTTCTCTTCAGCGAGTTCGTCAACAAGGTCAACCTTGCTCTCGGGAACTTCGATGTAGTGATCGTGGAATAACTGGTGGAGTCCATTCATGAATGACTCACTGACTTCGGTACGAATGCCCTGCTCAACAGAGAGTTCGTTCTCCTGTAGCCAAGTCTGGACTGCGTAATCGAGATACTCATCAATCTTGTTGGTGAGTTCTTCGGTAACTTCAGCAACTTCCTCGGCGAGAGCAACGTTATATGCCTCTTCGAGTTCAGCGACTTCGGCCGAGACCTTCTCAGCAATAGCAGCCTCGAAGATGGTGATTGCCTTTACCTTGAAATCTTCGGTAAGATCTTCACCATCAAAGAGAACGCTTAGATCCTCAGTGACGCCACCACCAGCCTGGTTTCCACCAGCGGGGAGGACTTCAGGAACCTTCTTCTCGGGTTTGGCCGCAGAGGGCTTAGCGTCGATGCTCTTCTTGTTCTTCTTTGCGTTGTTTGGACCCTCATCGGTGTGAACCTCATCACCCTTGCCGGTGGCGTCCTTGTTGTATGTTTCTGAGTCAAGAACTGGTTTCTCTTCGTCGATTGACTCGATCTTTTCGAGAATAGTTCTTGCTGTGTCTACGGGATTCTGGCTCATGAAAGGGACTCCTTTTTATTCGTTGCTAGCGTCATTATTTATACTTTTCCAAGTTTTGACATGAAGGAAGCGTATACTTCCATCAGTTTAGTTTCTCTGTTTCTTTGTGTGGTATACGCATCTTCAATATCCTCTTGGAAAGACTGAATATCTCTCTCCTTGAGAAGACCGTTATCCCAGATCCACTCCTTACCTTCCATGATACCGTTGACAAAGGCATCAGGAGCAGAAGGATCTGCCACAATATCTACTGCGGAAAGCATGAAATCCTTTTGGACTTCGTTGATTCCGTTTCTCTCCTTGAGTGATCCCATACCTCTAGAGGATACACCAAGTTTGGCACCCTCATCCATAAGGTTCTTTACGATCTTACCCATAGGAGTTTCCATGATTTTTGCTTTACCTACAAGGTTATCGCCGTCTTCTTTGAGTTCTTTGATAATGTGTGATACACGATCAAGGTTTACGGTTGGACCTTGTGGGTGGTTGAGTTCACCGAACGCTCTGTTCTCATCAACATAAGTCTTGATATAACGCTTTGCTTCTCCGAAAAGAATGTTTCTTTCGTAGATGCGGTTGTTTCGATTAGGCTTGTTGGCTTGCATGAAGACACCTTCGATGAAGTAGTTCTTCTTGCCATCTTCTGTTGCTTCCGTGATAATACGGACATCATCAGTTGTAGTTTCGGTGATAAGTAGCATGTGCTATTCCTCTTCTTGTGGTTTTTCGATTTCTTCTACCTCATCATGACTTGGGTATTGACTCTTAATACCATTTGCCATCTTGGCATATAGAATATCTTTGATATTTTTCTCTGCTTCGACGTAATTTTTATCTAGTAAATTATTTATAATTTCAGCCGGTTTCATTTGGATCCTCGCTTTCGCTGTCATCAACTTCAATATATTCTCGCTCTTCGTCCTCAATCTCTTCGATTTCGGGTTCTTCGACCTCTGGTTCTTGCTTGGTGACTAGATTTGCCACAACGTCTGGGGTGATTGCCCCTGTGGCATCTTGAACCTTCATCTTGAAAGTATCACCAAATGTTTGCTGAAACTTTTCCATGTTGTCGTCAAGCATACTCTTTAATAGTTCTTCTGCTGGTTTCATAGTTCATCCTCTGTAGGGGGAGGTGGTTCCGCCGCCATTTCTTTAGCGATTTCTTCCATCTCCTTTTCACTTTGCTTTAAAATATTCTTTCGTACCCAGTTATCTGAGTAGAATCTTCCGAGATATGGCTCTACGCTTTGAAGCATCTCAAGACGCTCTCGCATAATCTCTGCTTCTTTGAGTTCTGTAAAATAAGAGTCCTTCTGATAATCAAAGTAGATATCTTGAACAATCCTATTCCAGTCATCTTCTTTCATAATACCCTTGAGAAGACATTGAGTTCTCATCAACTGAATAAACAGATCCGAAAAACGTTGACGAAGACGATCGATAAACTTGAAGAAGTTCAGTTCGTCTCGGCTGATTTCAGAAGATCGTCCCATGTTGAAGCCGTTTTCTGCATCCATTCGGGAGGTAGGGACATGAAGGGCGCGATATACTTTCTTGAGGAAGTAATCAACATCTTCCATCTCACCGAGGTTCTGTCCACCATCAAGAGTGCTGATTTCAGTTCCTCTACCACCTTCTCGCCTTGGTAGCCAATAATCTTCAAGCATGTTCATATGCTTACGATCATCTTTGATCTCACCAGTGCTGGCATCATAGACCAACTTGTTCTGGTATCGATTCATGATGTCCTTGAGATACTGTTCTGCCTTCTGCTTGGGTAGGTTACCTACGTCAATATAGAAGATACGACGCTCTGGCGCACGGGAGATACGATAAACTACAGTGGCATCTTCTGTCTGTCGAAGCATGTTCAATGGACGGATTGCCTTCTGAAGATATCCAACAACTCGCTTGGTTCCTGAATCAATAATACCAGAGTGAACATAACAGATAGAATCAGGAGCGATCTTCAATCCTGACTGTGATGTCTGGAAGGAGGACTGCTTGTCTAGGTTTGTATAAAGATAAAACTCTTGAACGTTTTTAACAACGGCAACTTGAGTTCCATTCACACTCTCTTGTGCTTTCTGAACGTTACGAACTTTCTTAATTTTTGCTGGATCAATAGCACGAAGTTCAATGATACCTTTATTCTTATTTGATTCATCTAGAATAATATGGTAATAGATCTTGCTATCGATGTACCATCTTCTAAAAATTTCATATGCTTTTTGATTAAACTTGAGTAGTCTAAGTATTCCCTCAAACTCATCCTTCATTTTATTTTTGATAGAAACTGGCATATCAACTTTATCTAAATCAATAGAGACTATTGTTCTGTCTTGACCGTGAACAATAGCCTCTGTTGTAATATCATCGATCGCAAGATCGACTTCGGGATATAGTGCCATACTTCTGTAACGGGCGATCAGATCATTTTCTGATTTGAAACCACCCTGAAAGTCAACGTACTGACCAAAAACTCCACCACCATCTACGGTGAATGTTCCATCATATTCGTCTGGACCAACAAATGACGCTGCTTTTGAGTCAGCGCCATTTGTTGATTTTCCTGTTAGTTTTCCATTACGACCAATGGTAAAACCAAATAAATCAATTGCCATCTAGATTCTCCGTTCAATAATAAATAAATCAAATATCAATCAAAGGTCCAGTGATCGAACCCGATTGTAACACTAAACTCAGCAACTGCATCGGTAGTGTCATAAGAAAGATCAATGGTTCCAACTTCGATTGGCCAACAATCAATGAGTTTGATTGTTTTACCAGCGGGAATATCACTACCTAGAGAAGTGTTGTTAGCAAGAGCGACACTCAAAGGAGCAACAGTCCACTGAGCATAAGCCAAACCTCTTGTGGTATCCTCTAGACCCATGAATGTTTGTGACCATTCGATGAACTTCTCATGAATAGCATTTTCTTCATCACAAAGAACACTGATAGTCCAATCAGGGAAAGTTCTATCTCCTGCTCTCTTTACTTCTCTTCCCTTGAAAGGTACAGTGACAGTACCAAGTGAAGCAGAAGGCATAGCAGCGGTTTTGATTAAAAGACTTTCGTCTTGTGTTAATGTAAAGCCGTCACTTGATGTGACTGTATAAAGATTTGGTCTGATACCTTGACCAAATTTTCCTTTAAAATCTCCTAGTGCCATTTAAACGCTCCTTTGTTCTAGTATGTATCAGCCTTCTGAGAAGAATGATCCTGAGTTGTTTGCGACGAAGTTGAGTTTGACGAACTGAACTGACTTGGTGGGCTGTAGGAAGATGTCGCAAACGAACTCACCTCTATCTACGACCGAGCCTGGGTTGTTTGATTCGTCACAAACAATCCTATAGTTTTCAAGACCTCTCTTGTTTTGAACCTCTCTTAGAACTGGATCGATTTGGTTCACGAAACTACGTCTAGTGAACGCATCATTTTGTTCAAAGAGAATGAAGTTTGCTGATGTAGCAAAGGACTTCTCTAGGATGTTAAAGAGTCTTCTTACTTGGATTCTATCAAAGGCACTTGGCTTAGTCTGAAGTGTCTTGTCTCCCCAGAGAACTGTACCAGAGCCAGGGAAGGCTACGACGTTGTTGATTCCAGCAGAGTAGATAAGATCTCTCTGTGCCTTGGATGGGTTGAATGCTAGTTTATTGACATTCAAGATGCTACCTCTAGCATAACCACCTGGCGAGAACCAAGCACCGAAGTCGGTTTCTGTTCTGGCAAGAAGTCCAGCGATGTCACCATTTAGCGGAAGCCATCTGGTGATACCGTTGTAACTATCGCTCTGCTGCTTCCAGTTACCATCCATTGCAGCGTATGAAGTGTCTCTATTGAGATCATTGTTCCTAGAATCAATGACTGTCTGGAAGGTAACATCTGATAGAGTTGCTTTGTTGGCGAGTGATGCTGTATCGGCGAAACCAGAACCAACTGGCTGCGAGATGACTGCCATGCAATCCTTACGAGTAGCAGCGATATCAATGACCTTCCGGTTAAGTGCGTCGTCTGCGTCTCCTGCGATGAGGATACTCACATCAGCAACATCAGGATCGGCGAAGTAAGTGTCCCATGCGGTTTGCTTATTGGAAGAAGTGACCGCAGTACCATATGCACCACCCTGAAGTGTGTAGGTGTATGGATTAACAATACCCTTGCGTGCGTTTGTGGTCGCTTCGTGTGCGTCAAGAGGAACTCTATCGAAGTTGGTCTTGGTGCTTACGAGGGCTCCGCTTGCGTCCAAGTCAGCAGATCCGACTGTAACATCAACACCTAAAGTAATTCCAATGGCTCCTATGGCGCCGGCGCTATAATCAGCAGAGGCTCCAGTGAGTCCAGAGAATCCAAAGATACTCTCAAACTCACCGACTCCATCGTCGATCTTGATGTAATCTGAGTTGGCGATTTGATACTTGTAGTAAAGTGCAGTTCCGTTGTCGTCAACTGCGTTGATGATTGAACTCATTCCCTCGTAAAGTTCTAAGACAGAACCACTAGGACCATAAACACCCTTGCGATCAATAACGGCGAGTGAAAGTTCATCACCACTAGCACCGAAACGAGCAGCATATGAGGAAGTTGCTGGTCTGAATGTAAATGCGTCAGTGGTTGTTCCTGCGTCATATGTCATACCAGCAGTTACGACTTGAATTTCAAGAGCGCCGTTAACCTGTGCGCCTTCATCCTTTGATCTGAATGTAAAGAATGTTGGTCCACCGGGGTATTCCGCAGTCAAACCAGCAGAACCAGAAGTTGCTCCTGATCCTGCGACGTTTACGACTGTTAGGTTGTTTCCGTACTGTAGGAAGTTATAGCAGGTCCACCAATCGGAGCCATAACGCTCAACGCTTGGAGTACCAAATGTTTCCTGTAGTTCCTTGACACTACTGATTAAAATACGTTCGTTGACTGGTCCCTTGTCGAAACGACCGACAAAGGCAGCGGGTGTAGTAGCGACAAGTGATACGATACCCGAGAAGTCTCGTTCGGTAACGTCTACACTGGGACTTAAAGTAAATGCCATTTTCTGTTCTCCTTAGATACGCTGCGTAATCACTTTATTTATACTTTTACATATTTAGAAAAGACCACTATCATTGGTATTCTGATCAGAATACCATCTATCTTTTCCATCCCAAACGCTGTCTTCTCCACCAGCATCACTAATAAATCCAAAGGGAGACATATCTTCTTCTAATTGTTCTATGTCTTCTTTGTATATATCTGTTCTAACGTCAACGTCTGTGAGGTTCTTGAAATACTCTTGTCGTGTGAGCCACCCAAACAACACTAAACACATCACCAAATCGTCGTGGTGTCCATCATCTGCCTCATATGACTGTTTTTTTGCCACAAACGTGGTGAGTTCTCCCACGATTTCTTGATCTTCTACTAGTAGTTTGTCTTCTTCTATAAGACTCTTCAACACAGAACAGCCTAGTTTCTTGACCACCTGTGATGTCCGAACACCAAACTGAACTGTTCCCTTACCGAAACCACCACTAATGGTCTGTCCCTTTCTGCCTTGGTGGGAACACATCAACACGTTTTCATACTCAAGATCTGAGTACAAAACGTCTGCTACCTGACCACCGATATCGTTAATCTCAACCAGGCAGAATGCGTTGTTATACTGCTCTGCTAGTCTCTTAACGACGGTTGGGTAAACCATAGGTGAAATAAGGTTGTTTCTAAAGCGTGCTACAACTTTATATGGGGGATTTGTTATGTCAATCACACAGAACGCACTGTAGTCCTTTCCCTGACCTCTGGAGGTATCCACAGTGATCACATAGGTATGTCCCTCTACAGGATCATCATAAACACAAAGTCCATCTGCGTTTTTGATCTTAGGCTTCACCCAAGCAAGGGAGTGAATCTTGTGTGAGGATATCAAGGTGTTACTGGAGCCGATGAAGTCACACTCAAACTCTGACTGGAACTGCTGCTCGCTGGTGTTGGCAATGGTTTCATTCATCCATGCCTCATCACGGAGAGGACCGCCTGGATACTTAGGAACCTGAGACCAATGGACCTCGATCGGAATATATTCATTCTTTCCAGACTCTCCCACCTCCTTGATGGCGTGCTTCCAATAATGATAGAACATGTTCAGTCCATTTGGAGTGGATACCATAAGCACCTTTGTGTTCTGTCCAGATGTCACGGTGGGATATACAGAACTAAAGAACTCTTCGGCAATATTATTTGGAACGTGAGCAAATTCGTCAAGGAAGATCATGTTAAACGAACCACCACGAATGGCAGATGATGATGTAGCAGAAGCAAGAACCTTGGATCCATTCTCTAGAATGATAGATCCCTTGTTCCATTCCACAATCCCTTGCTGTAGCCATAGGGGTAGATACTCGTATGCAAGTTTAAGACGAGATAGAATCTCGCGGGAGGTAGCCTGCTTGTTGGCGAGAATACCAACAGTCATTGACTGGTTGAATAAAATGTAGTGGAGAATGTAGGATACAATCGTGGTTGATTTACCGCTCTGTCTCGGTAATTTGGCAATCACAAAACGATTATTGTGAACCTTATTGATAATATCTTCTTGATAATCGTAGAGTTCAAATGGAATCAAACCCTCATCTAGAGAGACAACCTTAACATACTCTTTGATAAAGTAGTTTGGATCTTGGGCACACTTCATGTACTCTTTGACTTGCTTTTTTGTAAAGTTCTGTTCACGCCCCGACTCTTTTAAGTTGGGGTTTCCCAGATAACCACTTTTCTTATCCGTCATCCTTTGGTTCATCCACTAGTTCACTAACGATCTTCTTCGTGCTTCTATTGGCATTAATCAGGTTCTGTAACTCTGATGTTGATCCAATGAAGATTGAATTGTTAGTTGTTTCATTATTTTCAACTTTGGTGACTTCAACATCCTTGACCTTCTTATGAATGTCAATAAGATCTTTGTTCACATCTGCAACAGTCTTGATGAGTTGTGCAACGACTTCATATGCCCGAGGATGCTCACCCTCTTCTGCTACGTTCATAATCCCCTGAATGGCGTCCTTACCGTTGTCGATAAGATCCATTAGGTTCTTTCGTGTAGCAAGATAGTCCTTCTTGAGATCAGGATCCTGAATATCCTTATGATCGACTTTGATCTCAGTTGGTTTTTTCTTTACTATCTCTTTCTTTTCTTTTTCTTCAAAATCCACGCCTAACGCCTTTGCTAGATTTTTGTTGGGATCCATAATAATTCCTATCCATAAGTGGGACCAATGTAGTTCCCGTAAGTATCTATCGCTCCAGTTACGCCGTAGTTTCCTAGTTCATAGTTATACTCATATGTGTCGAAGGTAGAACCTGAAGTATATCCTGAGATACCACCAGAAACACCTGTCTCGAAGAACTCCATAGCACCAGACTTTCCTGTGATATAGTTCCAACTGCGAACATTGGTATCACTAATGAGTTTACCTGTTTTCTCTGGTCCGTAGATATATGTTTTTGCTGTGAAGTCGAATGTTAATAGAATATTTCTACGAGTATCAAAATCACCATCGTAGTCTTCTGCCAAAGTTGTGTCATTAAGAACAATAGGAATATCTACCTTCTTAAATAAATCGGTGAAGTTTACTGTGATGGTAAAATCTGGGGAGAACATTGGAAGAATCTGTTCCATAATCTGGAATCCATCATCCATATTTCTAACCATAGCATACAAAGAAAATGTTATATTATATGGCACTTCTGAATATGAAAATGTAGTATTTCCATTTGTGTCTGTGGCAGTGCAAGTTCGATTTAATCTATTCTTTGCTCTAGTTGGATCATATGATATAGCAGTAATCTCAAAGGACATTCGAGGTAATGTTATTTCTACTGTGGTTTGATTTTCATTGATACTACTAGGCTGATCTAGTCTCATCAAAAACTTTTCTGATGGACCATAAGCAAGAGGAACTCTAATACGATCGATTTGTGTTCCTTCGTTGTTTACACGGCGAATAACAATATTGTCGAATAGACTACCAAATCCAACAACCAGTTTTCTTACCGCAGCGTTATAATAAGTGCTAAACATCAGTAGTTACCCTCCGAGAATGGATCGGTTTCTGAGAAGTCTAACACACCTTGTTTCTCTACACCAAATGTATCGGCATCTCCATCTGGAGTATCTGTTACGACATTTTCTGGTACGACAAGATTTGTTAATGTGCTTCCTGTTAGATAGTATTCTGTACCCGACTTTTCACCTTGAATACTTTGCGTAGCACCGACAACGAATGGAGTTTTACTTATACTAGACACAGTTAACGTGCTTGTATCAAGTGACCAACCAACAATAGTTCCTGTTGATGTGGCTTGTCCTAGTGTTGCTCCTGTGATTCCAGCAGCCTGGAAAACTGTTTCACCCAAGTAGAATCCAGATCCTTCGGTTACTGCGGTGCTTACGGTAAACTCTGTGGCATATTCCTTCGTGTTTGTCATCTCGTCTGGACCACAAACACCAGTATCGAACTTCTCTAGTGAGTATGTGAAAAGTTCTGCTTGAAGTAAATAAGTTTGATTCTTACCTAACTGATAAAATGGATTTTCGTGTTCAACGAAGTTGATTTCAAACAAATAGTTACCAAGAGGGAAGTAAATCAAATCACCTTCCCGTGGTCTTGATAGTGGCTCTAGGTTTCCAACCTCGTCCATAAACCTTCTTCTAGAAACAACCATTTCAACTTTATCTTTAATCTCCAGTCCATACTTTGCTAGAATATCACCTTCACCTTCAAAGCCATCAACGCTCTGTAGATACATTTCTATTTCATAAGTCTTATCAAACTGACTAAGAACATCTTCACCAAATAGTCTGTCCTTCTTCACATACTCTCGGGGAAGATATAGAACATCCATACCCATCGTTTTGATTGCTTCGATGGTTAGGTCTTCCATTAGATTTTGTTCAGTGGAAGTGCTTTTAAAGTTGAAGTATGGATTTGTTGCCATTTATTACCCTGTCATGAAGTCGATAGGAAGTTCGTATTGTAATCTGATCTCTTCTTCAAGACGTTCGACCTCTTGCTCTGCTTGCTGGTATATCTCTCCACCCTTGAGACTGACTCCGCCAGGTAACTGAATACCATCATACTTGAGCATGTTCATACCCCACTGCTTCTTCAACAAGGCAGTAAAGTATTTCTTCACCATTCGATCATTGAAAATCTCAGTGAAGGTGTTTGGGTTCAGAGCGGCATACGCTTCAACTACAATATAGTCTCCAACAACCGCATCCGTAGACCAGTCCATATCGATGTGTAGTCTATTTGTAACCTTACTGAAACGTATAGCCTTATCTGGATTGAAGAAGTCATTGATCAGACTATTGTAACGTTTAAAGATATCATAAGAAGCAAGAGGTTCAGAACCTCCACCAAAGGCGTTTCCTGTGTTGATACCAAATACGTCGTTCAATGCCCACTGATAACGAACATCAAACATGTTTGATGAAGAAGATTCCATGCGGAAGATTCTAACCACAGAAACAATATCAGATCCATCAGGTCCATTTCCAGTAGGACCATCAACGGGTGGTAAAGACGTAGTTGAGATATATTCGTTATCGATGTCAGTCTGTGTTATCTGATGTTTAAAGTAACATCGTTCAACACCATCAAAGTGTCGTTCGGTAAAATAATCCAACGCTTCGTCTAGTCGATCTTCTGCCTGCTGGTAATCTACATTGATTTCAACAACAGGCGCACCGAGTTTACGCATGGCATAATCAATCAACTGACTTCTGGATGCGGGTGATGCCATTAAAAAATCTCCTATGTTCTAATGTATGTATAAGAACATAGGAGATCGTTTAGATTTTAGAAAGGTTTACTTTTTGTTTGTATCCAGAGGAGTTCCATTGACTGTCACATTAACACTATCAACATCTTTCATATCCATCTGTTCAATGTAATGTCTTCTAGTAATAGGAGATTTTGCCTCATCTGGTGATGATGGTTCATAGTTGGTAAATCCAGGCATCTTTAGAGGACATGATACCTTCGGATAATCAAGTTTACCATATTCATTTCCATCCGAAACTAACCATGTTTGTTTACGATCACCACACCCACAACCACCGCAAAAACTTTCTTTAGGATTTACCTTACTTTGACGTAGGTATTCACATGGAGGTAGTTCACCTTTACCATGACAAGACAACACACGGAGTTGCTTAGTCTTCTTATCAATCCTATTATTATTGATTCCTCTAGAAGCCATAGCCATAGCAAAGGAACCAACCATTCCTATTCTATCTTTAAGACTTTTCTTTGTTACATCTTTTGCAGGGGCAAACTTTACTTTTTTTTCGTTTGCTTTCTTCTTTGCTTTTTGTTTTTCGATTCGCTTGTTGATGTCATCCTTGGACATAAAGAGACTCCACTAGATAATAAAGGACATTCTGTTTAAGACTTGTTGAATAATACTCAGACTACTATAGTCTACACTACTATTTATACCAGTCAAGATTATTCTTATTTTTTCGGTATGTTGAATCCGATCAGCGTTTGTAATACCGCCAAAGATATATTCAAGTATCTTCTTGACACTAGCAGTATCACCCTCAACTGTATCTATTACATTACTCAGATCGATTGTTTCACAGTACACGGGGTTATCCCCTCTATTTTCAAAGTTACCAACGGCATTAAAGGTAGTATTGTTTAGATTAGTAAATCTAGTTATAGCAATAGTATCAGCCATCTTCTTTACAAAATCATCATAACCTGTTGCTTGAACATTATTGTTTCTGAAACTAAATCTGTTTAATGCAGGGTTTGTATCTGGAATCACTGCACCTGATATACTATCAGGAAGACTTCTAATCGTTCTGTTTGTTTGATTAGGTAATACAAACGAATCAAGAACAGTTGATGCAGTTACACAGTCATCTAGATTAATATAATCAATCGATGGACAAGAAGATAAATCTAAACTAGAAAGAGAACTATTTCTTTGTAGTTGAACTTCAAGTAAGAAAGGCATATTGCTAAAGTCTAAAGTGTTGAAGTTACATCTCTGTGCATAGAATGTTTCCAGTTGTGGATATGATCCTGAGATGCTTGATAGATTTTCATTATATCCTACTCTTAGATCCGCAAGATAAATACTATCATCTGCAAAAGTTAGGCTGCTCAGATTATTGTATGTGACATCTACACTTGTGATATTAGGGTTATTAGATAAGTTTAAAGTAGTAATCTCATTATCGCTCAGTGCAAGTCTTTCTAGTTTTGGACACCCAATAAGACTCAGTTCTTCTGTTAATCCACTTCTTCTAAAATCTAAAGCAGTTAGTTCTGGGAAGATTGCGACCTCGAAGTCAGTTTGTAACTCTTCATAAGAAGAACCTTGGAGTCCTAGTTGTCTTAGTTGATTCATTCCTATAAAGTTAACATACTTAATTTTTCTATTTTCTTCAGGAAGTCCAAATCCACCTGTCCAATAGAAACTAGGATAGTTCAAAATCAATCTAGTGATTGTATCACGGGGTTGATTTGTTTCTAACGTAACACCCTTAATCTCTCGTAATGTTTCTGAAGAGAATGGAATAGTAAATGGTTCTTGTTTATCTACTCTGAAGAAAAGTTGTTGTGAATCTTGAATAACAATATCATCTAAGAACGTTCCAGTTCCGTCTTCCAGAGCAGATACGATAAACGTTGTAAATGGTTCATTGGAATAGTTATACTTTAAATCACCGATGGGTCTACTATCAGTGTATATTTCTTCATTTTCAAACGGGCCACCTATATTGGGTGGATCAATGTAAGTAACCATGATATTCTTTGAGAAGTTTGTTTCATCATAATACGGAATAGCATCTACTGTGGGATCACCACAAGTAGATCCTGCCCATATATCTCGTTCATTTTGTCCGTCTTGTCTTGCAAAAACTCTCAAGGCTGTTTCAGTTGGTTCTTCATCAACAACACACTTACACGAAGCGGTTCCGAGATTTTCTTCTGGAGTTACTGGTTCTAGGAACGCTACCATACCACAATCTCTATTCGCACATGAAGTTCCAGGCCCGTGGAAAAATCCTTGCTGTCCTTGACACTCTAGATAAGTTTTACCATCTAAACATGTATTTGCATCGGTGCAACAAGAACCTCGTTCTGTTGGTCTGGTTAATCCTACATCATCACAAGTCTGACAACCAGAATGCCATTCACCGTGAATAAGTTCACAGTCTGGTTTTGTAAAGTTGTCGAGACAGGCGGTTTGTCTGCCTGTATTATACCTGTAGTTAGTTAGACTTCTATTACTACCTGTGCCGTCAACATAAGTACCATCTTTTGTTGTACTGATCTCACATCTTCCTAGAGTGATATCTGAATCAAGATTTACTTCATTTCCACAACTAGGATCTGAACATTTTCTTCCGGGTCTCCACGTTACTTTTAACCTATTATTAATATCATTCTCATTCCAGTTGACGTTATTTTGTGCCTCTAATACTTGTAGATAATAATCACGCCTTCTTTGTAGGGCATTAAAACACTGAAACTCTGTTTTCATGTCACCACACTCTAGGTCTGGATTTCTTCCATCAGAAAGTACAGAGTCTTCGAGGCGACAAGAACCTGCTAAATATCTATCACCGATTCCACTTGGTTTAACGGTATCAAATAGTAATCCAGAAGCGGGAGCAGATCGTATATCATCACAATAGATTCCAGGCCACCATTTTCCTTCTAACTGTGAACACTCTTCTGATGTTTTTGATTCGCAAAGATAATGTCCATTTGAGGTTGGATATTGACAACCACCCCACATAGTTGCCTTACTTATATCACCATCAGTTGATGATATAATACCACCGGGACATTCTCCTGCGGTATTAACTAAAGTAACCCATACAGGTTCTTTTGAATATGTTGGACCGGGAGTTCCGTTCCATTTACCTGAAGTTGGTTCACCGCCTACATTTGAATCATAATAGTACTTTTTGGGAGTTGGTCTTGAACATACTAACTGTCCACCACCGAAGTTACCATTTGAATCTCTGTTCTGTTGTTGATCAGGGATTTCTCTTCGTCTTTCCTCTATAAATGTTCCTGTCCTACAATCATAATCGATAGAACAATCTGCATTGATGATCCACTCACCATTATTACGAGTAACACAATCTGCTTCTGTCATTTGACCAATACAAACTCCAGCCCTACAACAAGCACTGGTTTCTGTAATATTATTTAAGTTACCGCAAGGATTGGAGGCACACTGAAGTTCTGTTCCTGTTTGAATACCATCGTGAAATACTCCACCAAGTGAGGCACAATAATCAGAGTTACAAGTGTCGAAGCAAGATCCATCACCGATGCAGCAGGCATATTTTTGATCTTTGATTGAAGATAGTTTTTCTCTTTCTACTTCGGTACAAACTCTACCCTCAAAAAACTCAGCATCAAAATTTTCTTGAGTTATACAATCTGCCTCTAAAATATTGTTAGTGCAACTACTACACGTTTTACATGCTCCGTGTAAGTCTGAGTTTAATGGTGCTGGTGGTTTGATTGCATCACCGCCAGGACATCCTTGAACTTCACATGTAGAATCTTTACCTCTAAAAATACCCAAGTCTCTTTTACAATCAAGGTACTTTACATTGTCTTCACAAACAAATGTATTATTAGTTTCATCTACGGTACAACAAGCGCCAACATCGTTGCCGTTTGGTTGAATTGCTTTTGATCTTGTTCTAAACTCTATAGCCATAATCTACCTTTAGATAAATCTCATTTCGTAAACATTGTCTCTTTGTGTAATTAAAATCTTCACATCAGTATTTATTCGTCTAAAATCTCGTCCGCCGGCGGGAAGTCTTGGAATCCCGGGATTGTTGGTAGTAAACGGATTATTCCACTCCGAAGGAACACGGGGATCCTTGATTGCTGGTCCCCACACCTCTGCTGCACGATCCTTACAAACTCCATTTCCTCCACCTGAACTAGCGGTTGAGTTTGAACCCAAACCATTTCCTCCAGTAGCAGGAACTCCTATTGGTGAGGATGCTGGTTGAGTTCCTTGACAACTCGATCCAACTTGATCCGATCCAAAACCTTTGGGTGCTTTTGTTCTGTCGTGAATAAATCGGCAACTACTAAAGACGTATTGTTCACATGGACCATCGGGACAAGTACTAAATGTTGGCGGGGGAAGACAGTTACAACCCTCACATGCTGTGAGTTCTGATATATCATCTAGAGTTCCTGCTGTTGCTTTCGTTGTATTGTTTTTAAACGGATCACATGGTCTACCGTCCTGTTCGCAAATGGTCTGCTTATCGCATTGTCCACATACACTCTCTGCTTCACGAACTGGATCTACACAAGCGGCAGGTTCAGTTGTATTACCATCTACAATATTACACCAATCAGTAATATCGTTCAAATTGTTTGAACAGGCGGATGGGAACCCGCCACCGTCACCACATTGCTCTGTCTTGTGATAGAAAACACCAAGTTCTTCTAGTTTTACTCTATCCTCCATAGGACATGGTTTCGCCTTACATCCGCCAGGGTTCTTGCAACAATCTTGCCATCTATAGGGAAGTTCAAGACCTTGTGGAGTGACATAAGGTCTTCCACTTTCTCTTACCTTATGATCCGTTGGATCAAAAACATCGTTAGGATATTGACTTGGTTTATATGGACCACTTCTACCGTCCCAAGGTCGGTTCCAGCCTGGAATGTCACCATCAAAATCACAGTTACTGCAAGTTATTTTAATATCATCCACTATACAGTCTTCACACGAATTCGCATTACTAGTACTGAATACATCGTTGTTAGGACAGAACAGAGTCCAATACATGCAACAACATGCACCAATGAACTTAGTTTTAGGACAACCAGACATAAAGCAAGGATCAGTACTGAACTTCCCCTTACATCCTGTATTAGTGTTTGGGTTATAGGCTGAGTTGTTTCTTGATACGATGAAAGATCCATCATAGCAGTTACCACCAAAGAAACAGCAAGAACCAGTTAACCAGTCGCTGCGTGGATCTATTCCACCGCCGCCACCTCCGCCGCCGACGCCACCAAAGCCTCCGAATCCTGCGAAGTCAAAACCATCACTATCTCTCTCTGGTTTGATACCATCATCATCATCATCATCATCATCACAACCGTCCGGACCTGGCGGTTGTCCAGTTTCTTCACAACAATCCACGGGACCATTACAACCACACCCCGGTGGATCATCACAACAATCATCTCCATCACAACAGTCATTTCCTGCATCCGGATCACAACAAGGACTTCGATTTGGATGTCCAGGCGGACAGTCACAACAATCATCTTCTACACAGTCACAAGGACATTCTCCTGCTTGATAACAACTTACACTTTCGCATTGTGACTCATCACCCATGAACAGTCCACCAACAGCGGAACATTGTTGTGGTGTTATATCATCAATACACTGATCCACACAAAGGCAACATGCTCCTCGATATTCTTTCTGAGGACAACAGATATCACAGTCTTCTACATTTGGTGTCCACTCGCCACTGAATACATCGCATTGAACCTTTGTTGTGATTCCGAAACATTCACCAGAGAACTCGTTGCAGCAAGTACCAAACTCAAAAGGCTGACAAGCGTCAAGACCATCACAGATATCACAAGGAGTCTGTGGAGGTATTACGCTACTTTCTGGAACAAAGTAACCATTAATGAGATTACAAGAAAGTGCAGTTGCTGGTGTCAAACATATAGGTCTTGCTACTGTGTTTAATACTACACCTTCGCAATCTGCACAGTCGTCCTTGATTCCGCCAGGACATATAACCGAAGTAATATCATCAGGAAGATTTCCATATATTGTTAGACACGCACCATCAACTGAACAGTCTTGACAACATTTTTTACTGTTACCTCCCGTAAAACAGAAATCTGGCTCACCAGCGTTGGGACTACTAGGGGGTAGGATGGGGGATCCACGGTCTGCACAAACCACACCGGGAATATAACCACCATCCAAAAAATTGCACTGATCACGTTGACAACTGTCACTGATATTAACACAAACATGTCCTCCGTCTGGAATGCTTGCGTCGTACAAACAACAAGATCCGAGTTCTTGCGTACAAACACCACAGTCTCCATCGGGACAACAGGACAGAGGATTTGCTTCACTACCACATTCACCAAAACAAGCCCATGACTGACATACTGGATTCTGATCGGGACAGTCGATGGTGCCGCCGTCAATCTGCTGACAATCGGGATCGTCTGGATTATCTACACAATAGCAGTTATCTTTTACTGGCCCATCACTATCATCACAAACATATTCTATTGTAGTTTCTCCTACACCAGTGCAACATGCACCCTGTTCGCCCGCACCACAAACATCATCTGTTCTATTTGCACATGCAACATTTAGTTCAAATGATCCTCCATCACCGAGACGATCACAATATTCTTCACTTACAAAATCAACGCAGTTCAAGTTATTACAACAAGAACCCAAGTTACTAGTCTTGAATACATCAACATCCCACCCATAACCAGTCATTGTTGCATACCAAGTTTCACCATTATCAATAGATGCTAAGTTTACAATATCAATACCACTAGTGAAAGTTGGTTTTCCTGCGAAGAAAACATTATCAGGGAATGCTATATTTTCTGGTCCGCCTTCTACGACTATGGTGATGTTTTTCATTTCAGCATAATCAAGACCGTCATCTGCGGCGAGTGAAAGGCCAGGACGTTGCTCGTATGACCAAGTAATACCTGCGATCTGGAAAGGTGCTTGCACCTGAAAGAAGTTGGTATTTGTGATATCTAGATTTATTCTACCCGTAACTGTTTCTATTGAAGTTGTTGCAGAACCACATGTATTAGTACAACACTGAGTTTCAGTATGGTCACAACCACAAACAGATTTACAACCAATCTGAAATCCATACTCAGGCTTTAGATCGACTTGATCTTCACCACAAGAAGGCATAACAACCATACGAATCTTACCATACCAAGGATCTAAAGTATTCTCAGACTCGAACATGTCTTGGGTGATTCGTAAACAATAAGATGCGGCAGTATATCCTGCAATCTTAAGTGGACCAGCAGTGCAGAAATCTTTGCCTCTGAACTTTGCTCCTATGAAATCATCGTTGGATCTACATCCACTATCATAGATTATGGTTGGGTGTTGACCTTGATCAGTATCAGAATCAGATGGACAAGGAATCGGATCGCCTGAATCTGCTACGTTCCAAGTTTGTGGGTGGACATTAGACTCAAAACCATCACCAGAAAAATATCCTTCTGATGCGTTGATGTATGGAGTATTGAAGTTAACAATATCTCGTCTAGTTTCCTCATCACCATATCCTTCATCAGAGAAAGATACAGTTCCCGAAAGAGGATCGTCAAAGTTAATCTCTGTCGCACCCCATAAAGGATATTTAAGTTTCTCTGTTATAGTTGTATTTGGATGTTTTGTTCTTAGTAAAACAATACGATCTTCTTGATTTTCTGTTGTGACACTTATACACAGATTTCCGTATGTGATACCATCACCATCAACGTATCGACATATGGAGGATACATCTAAAATATACTCTCTTAGATTATCATTGCCAAGTTCTCCTACCTTAAACACTTTTCCACAAAAGGCAGAGTCAAACTCATCAGTAACCTCATCGATTACGTTACGGAACTTAACTTTAATAGAATCGCCTGTTCCTGTATTATCACCTGATGCGCCGAAAAATGTACCATATCCACCTTGTGCTTTCCAACGAGGATCTAGGTGTAAGAACTCTCCAGTCGCTCCACGATCTACATAACCACTTGTGATACCACCTGTACCGCCAATATAAATCTCTGTGTCTGTTACATAAAGTTGAAGATCACCACCAGCAGTCAGTCCTCTAAACTGAAAAGTTGTTCCTGTTCCAGGCCCGTCAGATTGACTAACGAAAACTCTCCCAGAGGATCCAATGTTTTCTGCTCCAGCGGTTAGTCCAATATAAGAACCCAAACCATCTGTAGTTCTTTGATTTGTGGGACGATCCTGTTCTCGTGTGGGGAAAGCATTCGGCCCTGTTACGGCATCAATAACTACAAAACTCAAATCCGAAAAAACTAATTTTGCTTTTCCTTGATTATTATTATATGGATATTCATATTCAATCAAGTGTGGTGAGTTTGGTCCGGTATCACCAGTTGGACCTGTATTTCCATCAACACCAATAACTCCGACGGCCTTTACACCTTCGGGTCCAGTTGGTCCTGTTACTGATTGAAATGTACTATATGCCATATAATCCTCTAGTTATGTATATCTGTTATACAGGTATCGTGCCGCAGTCTACCTCTTCACCAATAGGCTGCTGGTTATCCAGACATCCAATACCGTCGCCGTTATAAGTAAATACACTTCCGATCGGCTGATCATGTATTCCATCACAGTTTGAAGTACGAATGTAAAACTGGTTATCAGACTGCAAGACGTTTGGACTCCCAGAGAACAACGTACTAAGTTGAACGGTTCTGAATCGAGGCGGATCGAGTCCCTGAATAAAGTCTGCTGTTACGTCTTGACAACATTTATTTTCATCAGGATCATCATTACACCCACCATTCTCTGTGTACAAGTCTGTGATGTCGTCAAAGGGAATCGCACATCTTGTTCCATCTCCTGTACATAAAAGTATTTTAACATCTGGTTTACATGTACCCGAATCTGGGAATAGACTGAAACTATCTTCATCAAATCCTACAAATGTGTTTGCATCAGGACATTCAAATGGACCGCCTCCAGCACTCTCCAGACAGGTGAACGGCGTGATCGTGGCGGAACTACACTGGCCACAGAAACAACATGATTCAGTATTAGCACAATCTGTACACTCTACGGACCCTTCAGGTGCTTCGCCAGTTTCTTGTGGTGATTGAGGACCATCAACAATCACTCCCGTAATACCACAAGTATTAAGTAGATAGTTACCATTACAGTTACCTTGTTCTACATGTACACATCTAGTTTCACCAAGGAACGTAGGAAAACAGCACTTCACTAAGGTTGGTTCTGGACGATCTACACATGTTTCACATACAGTCTCTCTCGCACCCCATGTACCATTCAGTGTAGATTCACAATAAAACCTACCGATATTATATTGACATATTGGAGGTCCAGCCGAATCTGGTCTATGACAGCAGTATCCCCAGCCTTCCTGATTCATACAAGTTGCATCAACATCACATGATGTGGTCGTTACTGTATTATCACTACCCGCGGCCGCCGAAGTATTTTGTGGTCCGTTCACAGTAGAGGTTAAACAAAAACCCTCTTCTCCAATAAGCACGGCATCTGAACAATCATACTGTGCATTTTCTGTACTGAATGTACCATTCCTATTTGGACCTAGAGGTATTCCCACACAACATGTAAACTCTTGCGGTTGTTCGCATGGGCTTGAAACACAACTTTCTCCTTGAGCAAACTCTTCTTCATTAATAATAAAAGTTCCTCCAGAGGGGATAACAACACGAGAATCGTTGATCTCTACGATTTCACAGGCACTTTCATCACACAAACGACCAGTTGGAACAGCACAATCACCAATAAACCATGTTCCATAAATAATGAGGTTTCCATCGATTCGACCACTTAGTTGACACATAGCCTGGGTGGTTGGATTTTGCTCTGTTCTATAACTTTGGTTTCCATTATCTATGATTTGAAAACAACATCCAACAGGCTCATCGGGGGGACATGATTCCGTGTCTTCGTCTGCCGGACCGCTCCACACACCTCCGCCGGAGCACTTCTTTTCACATGTATATGAATGTTCATTTTGACCGTTCCCGACTGGTGTGCAACAGTTACCCAAGGGCTCTCTACCACATTCACAAGCAAGAGACTCACAGATGACATCTGGTTGTGTCCAAGTCCCGCCCTTGTTTCTGCATTCAAATAATCTCAACGGCTCACAACCATCGTCAGAACAACACTGTCCGATAGGACAAAGACTTTCTTGTGGTTGTTCTGAACAGTCTGGACCTAAAGTTTCTCCTAGATTGCAAACTAAACGATCTACACAACTACCTGTCTGACAGTTATAACATCCTACAGTGGGTGGATCAAATGGTTCTATAACGCTAGGTGTTCCACAAACAGAACATGCCGTTCGTGTATCACCTTCACGACATAAGACTCTGTTTTGACAATCAGTAACAATCAATCCATACAACTGGTTGTTGTTATTTCCTACACCCTTGTTGAGTCTGATTGTGGTTTCAACTCTGTCTTCTCTGGATCCTGTTCTAACGGGCAAATTATTATCACAGTTCCCGCTGTAACAAAGACCAAGATTATTTGTGCTACCAACTAGTGATTCATTTGGATTATTTGGATTATCAATACCATAAATCAATGCGGTGTATCTTGCGGTGTCGTTACTACTACCAATAGTAGAAGGTAAATCCCGTTGACCTGCTATACATGAACCAGTGAGGGGACATAGAACTGGAACGAAACTAAACGCCAAACCACCAGGCACCTGTCTCTTATTGGGTGTTGTGGGATCACTATCATCACTATCATTCAATAAGTTTGGATGTTCTACTTTATCTCTAAAGTTCGCATAAAGAAGATCCTTAAAATCACCGGTGATGTTCTCCTCACAGTTTGGAACTTCGTTTCGTGTGTTCTCGATTCTAGTTCTGCATTCGTTAGAAGAGTCTTTAAAGTTTTGTACATCTTGTGGATTGAATCTACCAAAGTTTTGTACTTGGCCTTCAACATCTTCCCACCGAACATCATTACCACAGAATGGATTATGATTACTACATTCTCCCGCATAAACCTCATCGAAGTATGCTTCGTAAAGAAGAGCGGCATTTTCATCCCACGCACCACCACGCTTACACCACTTTAATGCTTCTGCCGTGTTGTCACCAATACTCATTTGGTAAGCACAGAAAGAGTTCAAACAAGGTTCACAAGAAAAGACAGGTTTAAATGTATCTGTTGGTGTAGCGTTTGGCCAACTAGTTGCTGTTCCTGGCCAAACTTTAATATTTTCATTACAATCTGGACTTCCTCCACATGGGAAGTAGTTATCTTCAGGCCATTCTGTTTGTTCACATGTTGATTCTGGGTTATCATTCAGACGAACTATAAAATCTTCACTGAGTCCCTTTCCACACAAACCAGTAGTGTGAGTAAAGAAACAATCATCAATAGTTTGATCATACTGACTGACACCCTCACAAACACTATCATCGTTACATTCGTAATCAACACCGTATATCTTAAGTTCATTACAATATGCTTTAAGTGTTCCAGCAGCAATGACGTTTGGTGACAAGACGTTAACATCAGTTTCACATGTAGTTACCTTGTTGTGACCAACACAATATCCTTGTGTTAAAGGTCCACCATTCTGAACGGTGGTTGGACTTATATTAAAGTCAGGCAAAGCAAAACCTAGAGGATCGTATGCACCGACTGGCTCCCCCGTTGTTGTATCGATGTCTCCCGCGTAGTAATACATCTGCTCGGCAAGACCGTTGGCACAAGCAGTTTCATTTACTGCATAAGAAAGAACTCCTGCTCTAGCACAGTTGTTCTTTTCTAATACTGGTGGTTCTGGTTCTTCACATGGACTACTTACAGCACAATCTGCTGAAGGATTATCATTTTGATATACGCCCCCAAGATCAATACAATCGTATTCATTCTGGATTGAACAATCCTGTAAATCATTCGTACAGCAGTAGCCAAAATCTAGTGGACTGGCACATGAATAAGTAGGAGGAGATGTTCGATCGAGATAATCTGATAAGTTCAATGAACAGTTGGTGGCAAATATTCCTGCATATCTGGCACCATTTACAACTTGACCAATAACATATTCATCGCTTGTGGCATCGTCTGGTAGTAGTTCTCTATAGACTGCTAATGCTCTTCCAACATCTGTGGAACTAGTCATTGTGATAACCTGAGAGAATCCACTTTCGTTTATTGTAAAGAACTTATTTCCCTCAGATCTGGTTGATGTCCAATATTGCGGATTTTCGTCTGTAACATTGAATAATACGTTATTGTATAGTTTATTTGTGTAAACCAGATACGCCATCTCAGAAGCACTTGGAATATATCTAAACAGTTCTGCTGCCATTCCTTCTGTATTGAAAGATTTGGCCCAAGGCATTGCTTCTCTGTCTGGATTATATTCTAATCCTTGATCATCATAACGCTCAAAGTATGTGTTGTGATAACCATCAGACATTCTATCACAACCAGTTGGTCCAGATACAAAATTCGTATCAATGAGAGGTAGAAGTTTAAGATCAAAGTCGGAATTACTTCCTGTGATTCCATCAACCCAAAGTCTCCATTTCTTAAAGGTTGGTGTATTAGTTGTATTACAGTCACATTGAATAGAATCAGCACATATATCACAACCAGTTGCTCCTGCAACCCATGTACCACTACATTCTATTTTTCTTACGGGATATGAGGGAGAACACCCATTTTCTGTACAACAGATTCCAAGGGGAATAGATTGTCCTGCACAACAATCTACATTACCACAAGTGGTTCCAGCACCCATGTGAATACCGCCGTCTTGTCGGCATTCTTCTGGTAGTTTTCCGCCTATACACTCATCTGTTAAACAGCAAGCACCTTTAGTAAACTCTACGCATGGATCTGGTGCGTCTTCCTCGGTAGGACATGGAGTGTCACTTACAAAGGTTCCACCAAGTTCGTTACAAGTTTCTTGATCTGTACTATAAGGTACACCATCAACACAACAACAACCAACATTTGCACAAGGATCAGGACATGTAAATGTTCCACATGCCGTGTTTAAGAAGAACTGTCCTCCAACTGTTGCACATTTTTCTCTAGAGAAGTTGTAACAAGTGTTGTTTACACAACAGGCACCAAACTCTTCAGCACATGGTTCAGAGAAACAAGTGGTTCTATTGAAAAAAGTTCCTTCACATTCGTTACCGAAAACATAGTCTCTACAATCTCCATCTTCACAACATGCACCTATTCGTACTTCATTATCACGGGTTCCAAAAGTTACACCATAATCTAGTCCCGCAACAAAACATTGCCAACTTACCCCCTTATCGAAAGAGATACAGTTTACAATGTCAGTTCCAGAAGTTGTTAGAGATGGAGTCCTATAGAACTTGAATGGATTGAGGTTAGTGTTAAATGGATTTCCTTGACTAGACAATCCACCATTCTTGATGATCATTGTTAGGTTAACAGACTCACCATATGTAACACCGTCAGCACTAAGAGCAGACAAAGAAGCATTTGTATTTGCAGTTCCAGAAGTAATCCTAAAGTTTTCTTTACCTACAATATAATGAGTGTTTGCTTCGTTAGTGTCTAGCGTAACAGATCCACCCGCGACAGGATCGTGACGTTTTACTAGTTCCTTAAAGTCACCTAGAATGGCATGAAGAGAATCTGATTCTGCACTTAGTCCATTTGACTCTTTGAAGAATGTTCCAGTGGCACCAACAATATAGTTGTCTCCTCCATAATAGAGTAGTTCTCCTGTACCACCAACAATCTGTGACTGCTGACCCGATCCTTCAGGTGCAGAGATTTTTAATCCAGCAGGAGTTGTGAGTTCTTCGATTGTAATATCTGGGTCATCTGTAACTATTGATTTAAAGTAGGCAGTGGGTCCGCTGATTCCTCTCAGAATACTAGCACCCGTTCCAACAACATCAATGTCAAGTCTAGGATTACAAGGAGAGCCAAGGTCAGGTAAACAAGGATCTCCCACTGGAATACATGTTCCACAACAACAATAACTACCTTGTCCTCCAACACCCCCAGAAGGACACTCTAATCCAGCAGAACAACTATCACATATTACACCACCAACTCCACCATTAGAAGAAGCAGTTGCTCCCGCGATAGGACCAATGACAAAATACTCTCCATCAAGATTTACTAGTAATCTTTGGTTGCAGTTTGTAAGACCAGCATCAGCACTGATACCAGAACCAGTTGCCCCAGTTGGTCCAGTCGATCCAGTATTTCCAGTGTTTCCTGTAGTTCCAACAGAACCATCTGGTGCTGTTGGTCCCTTTGGTCCTGTTGGACCCATTAATGTAGAGATGGAAGAGTTGGCCATATTAAAGTCCTGATTTTTTACCTAGTATGTAGTAAAGAATATATCTACATTTGGATTGGATTTCAAAGGACTTCCGTACCAAATAATGCCGTTATCGTTTTTCTGTCCATAAGAAACAAACTGATATATGTCAGTTGCGTTCGTGAGAACTGGTCTTTCGTTGTATGGGAAAATCCAGTTGGGTGGGAAAGTATCACCATCCAAGGTTGCTCCATCATCTCTTCGTGTGAAGTCACCACCCTTTACTATTAGAGTAAAGGCAGATGCTCTGTTTGTATTGTCGCCACCAAAGTAATCCTTGAACTCGGCGGTCAGTGGCGTGATATCATTGAACTTAACAAAAGGAGCCTTTGTACCCAAGTCCCCATCTGTGTTTCCTGTTTCATCTCGATAAAGTTGGTTAGCATCAATGACCCAAACATTCCCCCAACCAGCAGACGAACCATATGGGTCGCTTTGTATTGTTGAACTACCAAGATGAAGGCCTGGATTTACATTAAACTCTATTGTTCTTGTTCCATTTACAATCGATCCACCACTAACCTCAGTAAGACCGAAACGATATCCAACCTCATTGTAACTACGAGAGATTGCCTTAATGTTTTGAGTTTCTGGATTATACTCAAAACCTGTTGCACCTCGAACTAGTGGAGTTGCTTCTGCACTGTTTCCACCAGATCCACCCATGTAGGCAATCTGTCCAGTTGCTCCACTAACTGGAACAGGAATAGTTCCACTACCAGTATATCGAACGATGATTTCGTCGTCCGTCTGGGTTACTACAAACCCACCAGTTCCTGCAATAGTTTTTAGATATATTTTATTATCTTCACAATCACCAGTAAAAGTAAGTGGTTCATGTGGGCCTGTTGTTTCAGAATAAACCTCAAAGACAACTTCACCTTGAGGCCCTAATCTTCTTGGATTTAGACAATCTATTGTAGTTGAGATTTCAAGATCAACGGTGATAATATCATCATTAGTGTATGTTGTTCTTGCCTGGTAAGTTCCAGTATCATTGAAATCAGCAATCGTGATGTTGTCAATAGTATAACCACTCGCTCCAGTAACACCAATAGAGCCAGTGTTGCCTGTGGGCCCTGTTTCTCCATTTGGTCCTGTGCCACCAGTGGGTCCGGTGGGACCAATCTCACCTATATTATAACCGATTACACTATTTGACATTTATCATCCTGCTGATACTTTGACTATTCCATCCACACCTGCATACAAAGATCCTGCTACGGCTGGATCTGAAGTAGGTAGGTCTGTAAGAGAAAGGGTCTTGAGACTGAGTTGATTTAGGAATGAAGTATAACTCGAATCACCAAGACGAATGATCCAGTTTGTCGTAACATAAGGAGGCAAGTTTTCAATGGAAGTCAAACCACTCTCGGTTGTCTCTGAGATTCCAAAGTTTATATTTGTATCTTGATTTGATATGAGATTCATCTCTATCTTTTCTGAACCACCTTGCTTATTCAAGCCACTGTTAGTTAAGTCTCCCGTTGCTCCCATTATAAACTTATTTCGGAGATCGGGTGTAAGAACAGAGTCAAGAGTTACTGTATCAACAGTTACCTCAACAAAAGTTCCTCTAGAAATACATCTAACTTTATCGCCTGCCTGAAATCCAACAGGAGTTAAAGAAGTTTCTGTAAATGACGCTTGACCATTTTCACCACGAACACCATCGATATTTTGTGATGTTCGGAAGGATGTGTATTCAACAAGAAGTCTATTGTTTCCACTTTCTATTACAGTTGCCACTATATTACCTAGTTCTACAGTATCACATTGAGGAGGCTCTGTTGATGTAAATGTAATACTATCACGGAATCCATATAGTTTGTTAATCGTTGAAGCAAAATCTGGATATGATGATGCACTGATTGGACTTCCATTACATAAAGCCCATCCAGTCGGAACTTTGGTTGCATCTCCAGCAAAGGCATGGATAGATCCAACTGGGTTAACTCCGCTCATATAAACAGCAGTATCTCCCCCTAGATAGTTACCCACATAGTTTTTAACAATACCTTTATCTTGTGTTACACCATTAATGCTCACAGATGGGAGACGAACCACAACTGTCTTCAGAACGGATCCTGCGTCGTTTGGTGGGGTGCTGTCCATCACACCTGCGGTTACGGAACTAAGGAAGAAAACTTCTGCCGCAGTAGAACCAGCAATCGCACCTGTTTCCGCAAAGGTGTTCATTATAATATCACCAGCCATAACGTAGCCAAAGATATTAGTAGAGACAGATCCCTCAGCAACAACACCACATACCTCTGCGTTTGCTGGACTATCTGCTTGTGCTAGTGTGTAACCATTTGAATCAACATCAAATCTGATTACATTACCTGATGTAAAACCGTGACTAGCCTGAACCACATCAACTTTAAGTTGTGATCCAACCTGAGTTACCTCTCCAGCAATAGGAGTTCCTGAAATATTTGAACTAGATGAATTACAAGTCATTCATTGACTCCTGTATTGAACTCTGAATTTAGAACATAGTGGAAAGCCACCACATCTCCGAACACCCACCCGAATAGCGAGTTGAAACCAAAACCTGTTGTTGAACTAGAAGTTCCAAAAACTGAGGCACGACTTTCCCATGAACGAGCCTGATTGTTATAACCTCTAGTTCCTGAAGTTTTATCTAACTCTCTACCAGCACTAAGATTAAATGCCATATTTGAAGTTCCCTTTGGTGAATATATCTTCACACTAGTTGGAACCTTTCTTAGTTCGACGGGAATCCGAACTAGTGACCTAGATGAACCACTAATCATGCTAATACTTGGTGTTGATTCATCCGGTGAAGATGTTGATAGCATAGTTGACTTTCCGACATAATCAGTAACCTTGTATGAAGTCTGATAGAATCTCTTACACCTTCTCAACTCTTGATCTATATCAACTATCGAAGGATCGGTGACTATAAAACCAGACTCCATTTGAACCTTGGCAAGAGAAACCTCTCCTGCATAGAGAACATCAGCAGCACCTGTATTACCAGACATACCTCGGAACCTATATGGGAAAATGGATAGTTGTGCCCAACTCTCATCTCTGTTTATTAGACCTGATGCTGTTGGTCCGATGACAGGGGCAAATTTCATTGAGTATCTTGTCCATTTATATTCACCATCCAAGTAAACTAGAGGTAGAATCTGGTTACTTGAGGTTCCTCCTGTAGTTCCTTCCCAATACTGAGTGTATTCAACTGCAAGGAATCCTGTGACTCCAGTTGCACCTTTAGCATAAAAGGAGACAACAGCAGGTTGTCCTGCTAGGGTATTCGCATCTTCAATCACGTTATTCCAAGAGATAAAATCACCACCGTCAACTGCGGTTTCGCCTGCACCTGGCGCAAAGTTTGCCCTCACTCTGGCATAATATTCTGGATTACCTCCAACATCAGTTTGACCCTCGGAGAATACACCACGCTCAATCTCTGCTATGTCCTTACCAACAGGAGAAGTTAGTCGTTTGTTTCTATACCATCTGTCAGCGAAGTAAGTGTCTGCGGTTCCTGTATGTGTAGAATCTACACCAACACCTCTTTGCCAAATATCAAAACCACCATTGACTAGTAGATTTTTGATTCCTTGACCTACAGTATTAGAACCAGCAAGTCCCCCACCTCCTACTTGAGCCCCGTTTATACCACCTTTAACTTCTTCCGCAGTAAAGGCATCTGGATCTTGTAAAACATTGTCTAATGCTCCCTGACTTGGATTACTATAACCCTGACCTGGCCTTGTGTTGAAGAAGTAGATCTGATTAGATGCTCCAAGACGCATAGCAAGTGGAGTCGATGGAAAAACTTCAGGTCTTTGTGACAACTGACCAGTCTCATATCCACCATAATACAATGGATCACCATCAGAATCAAACACTCTAATATTTGTTGCCAAGTCAAATGTGTCTGTTGGTTCTGTGACACCATGTAGTAACATTTCGGAATCATTAACTACAAGACCCAGTGTTCTTGATATATGTTGTAATGCGTTATTTGCCGTAGTTAACTTGATGTAAGTTCCGCTATCGTTTATTCCTACAAGATCACCAACAGCAAATCCACTAGGTTTAGGTATTCTAATAGATCGACCGTTACCAGTAGCACCACCGCCACCACCTCCGCCGGCGAATGAATTTACTTCCTGACCTCTGTAGTTTACAAACAAACCTCTGTCTGCTGATAGACCAATGAGGACAGGTTTTGAAACGTGTCCAGGCGTGTTTGGTTCTACCGTTGTAATAAATCCTTTACTCAAAGGAGAAAGGAAGTATGGACACCCAACAGAGAGGACTCCACCAGAAACTGTTGTGAAGTCTCCTTCGACCTCACCATTAAACGTAACTTCAAAGTCAGAGTCTCCGTTGTCCCTAGAAATCATACCAACTGCTTCTGCTAAAGTAGATCCCCCACCACCGAACGCCAAGGTAAATCCATTTGCATCGGCACTAGATGCCCTGACTACATTACCAAACTGGAAGTCGTGCGATACACCTGACACTCTTCTCTTGTTCACACCTCTAAGGATATCAACTCGACCATCGTAGGATCTGATTCTAGCGATCTCACCAGAAAGAGTTGATCCTACAGGGATTGTATCTAGAGTGTGACCATTGCCGATTATCAGATCTGTTACGTTCTGTTTAAACGCAAGAGTCTTTCCGTTTGCCTCTCCGAAAAGAATCTGCTGCATTGAGGCATTAGCGAGTGTTCCTCCACCAATCATCTTTAAGTCTTGGTTAGTAAACCAAGCACCACCAAGGTTCAGTAAGAATGGAGCAGTTGTTCCTGTGTTGAAGTCGGGCCCAGTATATGATCCTACAACAATACCACCAGTGGCATAACCTGCGACTGGACTATCATCACCATTTACATTTACAAGTCCGTTTGGAAAGGAGACTTCACCAGCCGTAGAAAAACTAACATTACCAGTGACAACAAGATCACCACCGATGGTAATACCTTTACCAATCGTATCGGAGATTTCCATTTCATATGTACCACCACTTCCTCCGCCGGCGAAACCACCAGTTACAGAAAGACCAGTGCCGCCATTAATATCATAAACTCTCATTAGGTTCAACTTAGCAATAATCTGATCGTTCGTAAGAGTACGCCAATCATTGATTGTATCACCAAGTGACACTTCTGAAATTTGTGAATCATTTTTTGTTATATCGGACATTTAGTATTTCCTAGACTATGCTTCTGTTTGTACTACTACTGTTTCATCACCAAAGGCGAAGTTATAACCTTCTGTTTCTTTTTTGATAATAGGAACAAAGAGACCAGTATATAACCCCCCGCCACTGTTATCTGGTCTTATTTCAGGGTTTTTTCCTATACTCGCTGGTTGACGGACCAATGCTTGTGGATTATCGGGATTTCTACTCTGATTTACTATTTCATAAACTAGTCGCCCTGCTCCAATAGCATTCGAGTTTTGAACTCCTACGGCTGGATCTGTGAATAAATATTTATTTCCAAACTGATCAAACTCTGTTCCGTCTCCAGTAACTATTCTTATTAATACATTAAATCCAAGATAATCCCCAACTGCCATAGTGTCTGGAATAGTTTCTTCCATAGCAGTCTTCATAAGTTGAGACGCAACGTTTAAATATGGTGGGAATGTTATCCAAAATCCAGTAGGAATCCAAGACCGATCTGCGGCAGTAGTAGTAAAGTTAGTAAAGAACTCAGCATTTCTGTAAACTCTAAGATTTCTGCCATTCTCTGCAAGCACCACGGGAGATTTTGTTGGATCCCCAATATCTTCTCTTTCTAAATCGATACGAGGTTGTCCGTGATGAAACAAACATCTATTTGTTGTAGACGTTTGGTATGATTGAATAGTTTGTAGTTCTAAAAGTTCTCTGGATTGTAGAGCATAGCCTGGAATAAATCCAATAGAAATATGATTGGATTTAGGATTCCAGTCATCACCATAACCAGAACCGGCTCCAAACATAGAAAAGTTCCAAGATGTATTTGTAAAGGCCATTTATACTCCTATCATAGTGGGATGAAGAATTTCACAATATATTTTGTCTCTTTTAGAATGGTGAAAATGTTCTGTATTATGTATAATATATTCCCTGAGCCTACTTGAACTTCCGAGGGGAATACCTGCTCAACCTCAAAATCATCGCTCCCAGATCGCACTGTTTCTCCTGCAACTGGTAATGTTTTCTGTCCTGTAATAAAGAGATCTGCTCTATTACTTGTTCCAGGCCCTGTGTAGTTAAATGGTCTTAGGTCAACGGTGGTTGCGTCTGTATCTGAAGTCAGAAAAGAAACTTTTCCATTAGTAGGTAATCGAGAATCCGCGATTGCTTTGGCAGTTGTGAATTCAAATCCAGTGCCGCTGTTGTCTTTGATTTGAACTTTTGCTGCCTGTCGAATGTTTAGTTTTGTATCCGTTCCTTTGCCTAGTTCATCACCAACAACTTTCCCTGCGTTGTCTCCTGTTGCGTAGACTGGATTGGCAATCAAACCAAATGACCCCATCACAGTTCCATCAGGAAATGATCCGATTGTGTCGTCAGACTGGCTCATAGTACCAACAAACATTAGAGTTCTTGCTTGTAATGCAATGGTCGCATCACTGCCAATATCTAGGTCTGCTCCACCAAAAGATGCCTGTGGTGTGATTAGAGATTCTAGATCAGATTTACTCGTGATATCTGAGTTACTGTTTGGAGAAATGTCTAGTTTCACAGCACCACCAATATAGCCATTTCCGCCTGCTGGAATACTATACCCAGTTAACTTATAGCCCTTTACTGGATCAAATGCAGTTCCAATGTTTATCTTAGCACCAGTACCCTGTCCAATCACAGTTGCGGTTGGTTCTGAATCGAAGTAAACGTTACTGTTGCCGATATTAATATCGACATCATTGATCTGTCCTTTAGTTTGGTCACTAGCAAGTTGAACTTGGTATTGTCTGTATTTGGCACTGTTGATTCCCGTAGTTGGTTCGGTCGTTGGAGTAGGAACCGGAAGCCAAGTAGTTGTCAGGAATTTAAATAGTTGATCTACGATCGAGTATAGGTATTTCCAAGTATACCCATCTGCTGTTACGAATGATTCAGTCCCTCGTCCTTTTGGTTCTACTGTTGATCCTACTTTATCTCTATCTAAACCAGTCGAACTGTTCTTGATACAAACATATACGTCGAACTCAGAGTTCAATACATAAGGTTTATTTAGATAAGTAATTACACCATCGAAGTCTACTGTGTACTCATAGTCGTTTTTGTATGGGTTAAACGGATCATATACTGTTCCACTTGTCCAGTCAATGCGAGGAACACACATAGCCACATCGTTAGGAGTAACTCTTTCTAGAATAGTAATGTTTTCATATGTGATCTCATCTTGAAATGAAGAATCAGCAGAGGCTCCAGATGATCCTGTGAAACCCGCATGTGCAGCAAAGAAAAACACTTGATTTTGCTGTAATAGATTATCTATAGCATTCTTCGCAATCAAGTTACGAAACTTTATAGAACTTGTATTTTCAATAGTTCTGTTGGATATGTTTGTATTATTAACTGATGCCATTTATATTCCTCTTATGCTAACGTACAAGTGCTAACGTCCTCGACTGGATCATTGGGTGAAACATTATATCCCTTAGCAGCATCTGGTGTGAGATCAACTAAATTACCTAACCTCATATCACCAAACTGAGAACCTAACGGAATATCCTCAACCCAAGAAGCAGGGTGATTATATACTACCCAAAACGTATATCCTCTATCTTCTGCTGTATTGTATGTATCTGCTGTGTAAGTGTAACCCGCCGCTTCAGCGGCCGCACCATAAGTATAACCAATCGGAAACCCATTTGGATTGTGTGCAGGGGTAAAGCAGTTTACTGAGCCGTTTAATGGATTGGTTGTATATGGATTGAAACCACAAGGGAACAAATCAACTAAATTACACAAAGCAGGGAAAGGCTCTCTTCCGTTTAGAGTAGTATCAAATCTATACGCTAAGTAATGTCCAATCAAAGGTGATTCTGAATAACCAGTATCAATCGGTCCTGGCGGAGCAGGACGATAAGAATCAGGTCCAACATTGTTGAAAAGTTTAAACCCTGCGGGGTGAGTTATATCTTTTATTGGTTTTGTTGTAAACTCATAGTCTTCATCTATATTACCATCTGCAATGTTTTCTAAAGGCGTTATGGCTGTGACTGAATATGAGAACTGTTGAAAGTATTCATCTTGAAGTCTAACACCACCACTTAGTGTTGTTCGACTATCTGCCCAGTATCCATTGTATAGATTGCCTAATGTATCAGTATCCCCGTCAAGGTTTGGAACCCAGATAGAGTCAGATAATATACAGAGTTGAACTTTAGGATAATCGAAATCAATAGATCCTGCATTAATACCAAACAAAGATGAGAGCAGAAATCTAGTTGACTCTTCGGTTCCTTTGGTTAAGTAGAACTGACGAATGAAAGATAAAAAACGTCTAATATCCACTAGTGAGTTATCAGGATCACGCCAGTTATAAATGATTTGTCCGTTGTCTTCTTCTTCTGATGTATTTCTAACTGAGGTTTCTGGAAAGAGACTAGCGAATAGTTCTTTATGATGAATCAAAAGATTACTCGGTATATTTTTAAGATCCATCAGATAAGGAATCTGATTGATGTTGTTGCTAATACCTAGCCATTCAAAGTAGGATTCAATGAACTTAACATACAGTTCATGGTTTTCTAGAATATGAACAGGAAGTCTATCACGAACATAGAAAGGAAACCTTGGAGTAATAACATCAGGGGCAGAAGAAGTTCTTTCTGTCTGACGGTCAAATGCCACCTGTGCTTTGTTTTCTTCAAAAACACTAGCCTGTTGGTTTGTAGTTGTAATCATACATTGACATCCAGATTATCTACTTTACCTATTCTAAAGGTTGCTTGTTTGCTTGATTTAACTGAATTACTTTTAGGATTTGCTCTGATTATAAGATCAGAATCTCTAATCCCAGCATCCCAATCTGTTAGACCGAATATACTAATGTCACCCTTTAGATAATTTACAGTTCCGATTCTATAGTTGATATATTTTCTTACATTATTTTCTAGTATGTAAAATCTTAAAAATCCGTTTCCGTCATCATCAATATATCCTATATTTTCATCAGCATCACCAAATCTAACGGAGTCGTTGATTAACTGAAACTTACCTTCGATGCTATTTTTTACAATATTATTAACGAAGGAGATATATAGATTTCTATTTAAAGCATCATCGTTAGGATAATCTTCAGCCTTAAAGGTTGATGACATTTGTACATTAAACTCTACAGATCTTATTGCTTTATTTTCTTCTACAAGTTGTGAAACAACAGTTGAATATGGAAAGACTTCTCTAAATCCACATGCAGGATCAAAGTCAGAAATCTTCGTTTGAACTATAGTGTTCAAACCAGATCCATCTATATTTACTACTCTATCGTATATAATCTCTCCACTAAGAATATCTAAGTCATAACAAGTTGGTTGCACAAACTCAGGAAGAATGCCAACAACAGTTTTCTCTTGTAGTTTAGCAGCAAACACTGAAAGTTCACTTTGTGTAAATGTGAGACCAGCAGCATCTTTTACACATGCAAGATACAAACGACCATATTGAGGAGGATTATTATCCTCACCACCCCATGCAGTGGCATCAAAGACTTCGGGGTTTTCTACCTTGAACACAATCTCGGCATCCTCTGCTGTAACTGCTCTGTTCTGTGCTTGGAAGTATGATGGAGCATTTCTTCTAATGCTTTCACTGTCTTCTCTTTCTGCACCTCCGTATGAAGGACTTACTACTTCATTGACTGTAATGCTAGGTTGTCCATCTCCATTCAGTGGTGTGAAACTTCTTTCACCATTTGCATTATCAACTCCGTTGGGAGTTAAGTATGACACCACGACGTTAGAGTCTTCTGGAACTTTCACTCCATAGGTGCCATCACCAAAGGAAACTTCATATGCTCCAGAGTAAATAGGATCAACAAAGAAAACTTCAGAAGAGGCAGATAGAACTGAGATTCTATCTGCCTTCGTAAATTCTCTACCACCAACTGTTACTTTTAGGGAAGATATATCGGCAGTCTCAGGTACTGTGACACTCCCATTAAAGTAAGTTGTAGATACTGATCTGTTTTCAGAGAGATTTTGATATACAATTATATTACCCGTGGATGATCCGAAACGTTGATCTTCTATCGTTATGAAATCATATCCAGTATCTCCACCAGAAAATACTCGGCCTGCTTCGATTCCACTACCACTACTCATTGTTACATTTAGTTCGGCTCTAGAAGCGATTCTGGATCTTGGTGTGTAACCAACAAGTCTTGCTAATGATACCAGAGAGTCTCTCTTTTGTGCTGAATCTATAAAACTTTCATTGGCTAGAAAGTTTGTATAGGTAGAAAAGAAAGTTGTATTATATGCCAACAGATCTATTAAAGTAGATAGAGCAGATCCATTGAAATCATAATCACTAAACTCATCTTTAGTTTTAATAAAATCAGTAAGAGAGGTTCTCACTTGATTAAAATCTGTTTTACTAAGATTGATATATGAATCGGGCATTATCTTACTCTTTCTATGGTTATGTCTAGTACATCATCTTCATCTAAAAAACTATATTCTACTTGTACCTTTAGTTCTTGATTTATATCATTATATTCAGCCAAAACATTTATCAAGTTAACTCGGGGTTCAAATGTCACGATTGCTCTTCTTACATCAGATTGAACTTCGGAAACAATACCAGGCGATGGTTGATCGAAAAGTTTAGCAACAAGATTGGCACCAAGCGATGGACGAAAAGGTCTTTCATAGAAGTTAGTAAGGACCACATTCCTTAACGACTGCTTGATTGCATTGTTATCGAACTTTCGAGCAACATCCTTAGTCGTGGATTGAGCGAAGTTAAAATCGAGATCGGAATATCTAAACTTATCTGTTTTAGCCATATCTTATGTATGCCTTTATTCTGATGGATCGTAGGGTAAACTATCTCTATTTAATCTTACTCTCATCATACTAGAGTTATCTCTATCGAACACTCTGCGAATACCTGTAACTAAATATTTACCTGCAAGTGGATCTGATTTATCAACTTTTCCTAGTAGATTATCATCAATCGTATCTGGAGATCTACCAGTATCAACACGAACAAGTTTTCCGATTGACATATCCATGTCGTTTGGAACTACTATTTCAATTTCTTGAGATTGAATCAGAGCAACTTGAGCCCTTCTATATAACGGTTGTTCTTTAGGTGTTGACCAATATCTATTCCAAGCGTATGAACAATACTTAGCATACTCAACAGACCTACTTGTGTCAGTTACAGCATTGTCTAGTCCAACACAAGTACCATTGCAGTCTAGGAAATTTTGCCAATCTTTGGCGTTCCATATTGGATTACTACCGTCTGTCAACCCTAGTTTATCGTTAGGATAGTAGTTACCTTGAGTATAACTGTTGTAAAGTTGTTCACTAGTGGCCGCGACGGGTTGATTAAACTCACCTCGATTATACCAATAACCCCAATAATATGAGTTGAAGTAATCATCATCACCAAACTGAGCAACCAAACCAGCAGAGAACTGACGAAGAAACTCTGTTACACCATCTTCACTTAGTGTGGGTGGGAGTGTACTTATGGCAGAGTATGCATATGGATTACCTCTACCATATAAGGCAGGCCAGGTAACAGAGACAGTATCTACTTGTATATCCACTAAATCAAAACCAATAAACGCCCCTGCTCCGATCTCAGGTTTTTCTAGTTTGACTTTACTCACATATGGAATATCAAGAGTTTCTTCCGCAACATCCACATGTCCACATAATCTAGGAATAGCACAAGTCTTAAGCATCGAATACTCGGGATTATTTTGATATGAAACATCTATACTTCTCTCGAAGGTTCTAGTTGATCCAGGCCCAACTTCTACTTGGATTGTCTCACCTTTTGCGTTTACAAAACTACTAGGAATATTAACCACTTCGGTAACTTCAAGACTTGAATTTGGTGCAAAAATATAATGGGAAGGAACAAGTTCGGTATTACTGTATAGGTCACTTATTCCACCATCATAATAATCATAGTTATAGAACCAAAAAGTGTTATAGGCATACGAACTATAATTGAGTGGAATAACTTCACTATTACTGGGACGAACTTCAGTTGTCCTGAAATCTTTGATAAACATATTAGTCTCAAAGAACTGTTTACCATATCCACCAAATCGTCTACTATATCCCCAATAGTCACCAAAGAATCTAGTTAAGGTTCTTGTGTTTGGAATACCAAAACGTGGATTCAGCCAATAACTATTCCAAAACATATTATTATAGAAGTTGATTGGATCTCCAAACTTACCTCTAATCGCAGGAGAACAATATTCTTTTCCAAGGTACTGAGTAATCAAGCCACATTCAGATGGTATGTTGTTCCATTTTTGTTTTAGTGTTTCACAATCTACTGGATCGCCATTGTAAGGAAGCAAGGGTTCTTGATTTTCACAACGTGGATATGATTGACCAATATATTCTGGAGAGAGTCTCGGTACGTTATCAACTTCTATTTCTGGTGGAAAAATATCGGCCTGATCATCATAACCACTACTGAATAAAGTATATCGAAAATCTGTACCAAATTTTGTACAAGGAATGTATGTGCCGAACTTAGCATAAAACTCTGGATTCAATCCCTCTAAAACTGGAACTAGACTATCTGGTCTTGCTTCACCCAGTATAATACGATCTACCAGAACTTGTGGATTGTCAGTTTCAGAATTTTCACTTACCCAGTTTTCAATCGCATTCCTTTCTGCACTACTAGTTTGCGATCCATATAGGTCGAGCATTTCATCCCTACTACTACAATATTCACAGAACCCTTGTCCTATGCCTCTACCTAATGTACCCTCTCCCGTTTCTAGTGAGTTTAATCCACTGTCGATTACAAAATTATGTTCGTAATACAAACGCTGTATTGCAGCATCATAATATTCCTTGAGAGAATCTATGATAGGCATCTTGATATTATCATGAACAACTCTGAACTTATCGCCAGGTAGATCCATCTGTCTTGCAAACTTTGTCCTAAAGAAATCATCTGGATTTGTTTGATAAAAAGAGTTCACGGTTCTGTAACTTGAGTTATACCAACCATACCAAGTATTATCTAAATCATAGGAACTTGAGTTATACCAACTAGAGTTTCCTATACCTTGCTGCATATACACGGGAGGAACTTCAAGAAAACTAGGTTGAGTGTATTTTGAAAACTGTTTTTCACTTGAACGAATTAAGGGATAAGTTTCGACACTGTTCCATTTGTCTTTATCTTTCAAGTAATCATATTCTATAGAACCTTCAATGATTGCCTGAGTTTCAATAGCAGTGTTTCCTAGTGAACTGTCTAGTCCATTTGGTCCAATGACTTTTTGAAGTCCTCCTAGATTGGCAGGAAGTGTTGCGTAGTAAGACGCAAACTCATTATCTGGATTCAACTCGTAGTAAACAACCTTAGACGACAGAGCCTGTTTATTTAACAAGTCCATAAAATCAACTTGTTGTATACTATTGAGTTCGATAATTCTTGTTTCTTCACCAGTTCCATTTGGGTTTGAAATATCATAAGTATAAACTTTATCAACTTCTTCATTTCTATCTCTGAGATAACTATCGATTGATCTAAAATGCCATCCGCGAAGATCATGCCACACAAAGAAGTTTGCTGCATTTGGGTTTTCCTTAGAGACAGCATTTTCTGCTAGTTCACCTAGTAGTTCAAAAACCTTCTTCGGTCTAGCATCTTGATTTTCATCGTTGTTGTTTATTCCCGCTACATCTCTGTTTAAATAATATCCTCTTCTTGTAGATTCAGGAGTATTTCTATCATCAAGATAAGATGGGATATAGTTGATCCAGTTGCCAGTAGATTCTATATCAATGGGATTTGTATTTTCTCGACTAATATCAAGTTCAAATCCTGCAACATCAAAAATCTTATTCACCAATCCATAGTCTTGGTTTGTTAAAGATCCCGATTCTGATTCTGTAGAAATTGGTCCAATATGTTTGTTACTTAAGTGACCTTCAAACTTTAAAGAATCCACAAGAAACTGATATGTAGTAAAGTAAAAAATATAGGATGTAAATCTGTTTACCCTATCCGTTGATTGATTTACCTTATATACTTTAAATCGTTGAGTACTACCCTTAAATTCTTGTTCACCGTTTTTATTGGTTTTTGGACTAAATGAAAGTGTAATCCATTCTGTTCCCTGAACACCCTTTAACGTACCATCCCAACCAGAGGTATTGTTAAGTATAATTCTACCAGACATAGAAGTGCTGAATATATCTTCAGTAAAATCTAGACCTTCAAAGTCTAAATTCAAATCAACAACAACAGATGTTTCAAAATCATCTGTTGTTATTTCTACTTGAGATACACCACCTATAAATGCAGATTGATCTAACATGAAAACTCCAGATTACAATAACGATAAATTACTTTGATTTGCTGAACGGATTACTGATGTTCTTCCACCAGATGGCTTTTGACTAATTAGGGAAGTCATTAAAGTAAGTGCTTCATTTTTAAGATTATCAGGAAAGACTTTTATTGTTCTTAATGAATCAGACCTATCCTCAAACTGATAGGTAACAGAGCGTGAGAATTCTTGAAATACCTCAGTTCCCTCAATCCACTCATATATTAAAGTAGTTCTTAAAGCACTCGAAGGCGCACCTTCTGCGGTAGGATCAAGAAGAACACTAAAATCACTTCTCCAAGCGAAAGGAGGCACTTCACCACCCGAACGATCCTCAAACTTTTCTACCGTTGTGATTGGATTTTCTAGACGAGTGACTGTGTTTACATGTTCAATACTACCATTGTTGTTTACACCAAACTTATCTCCTACCTTTAGTCTAACTCCACTAGAGGCAGGAATGTTTAAATCAATACCAAAAAAGTTGGGTCGTATTCTAGTGATAACCGAGGAGAAAGGATTATCTTCATCATAGTCACCTGAATCGGTTACACGAACTATTTGATCACCAACATCATATGGATTTAGTGTTTCAAACGAACCTGTTCCGCCAGGAAGATAATGAACTGTATCTTCTGTTACGGCAGGTATAGTCTGATCAAAACCACTTCTGGGCCAATCTCTAAACGGATCAGTTAGATCATTAAACAACATAATCAACCAATACCAGTCGGGAGATCCATATAACTTAGTAGAAACAACCTCTGGTGTTTCTCCTGTCTTAACCGTATATGACTTGTAGTTCCTGACGGAACCAAAGTTGTCTAAAAATCTAACGCGCCTCATCATGTCAACTACTTCTCTGACATCAGCACTGGGTCCATTTATGCCATTTGGATAAAATGTATATGTGGTTGTTGGAAAACTTGAATTAAACATTTATGCTACCTCAGAGAACACCATTTATATCTTCTGATGTATGGATTCTAATATCTTGGAATGTGAGAGTCAGTTCTATTGCTTGGTAGTAGTTATCAGGAGTCAAGGAAACTCTTCCACTTCCTGCATAGTTCGTCGATATACTAGTTAAGAACGCAGCGTCAATTTTAGGAAAAGCATTATCAACTCCGAAGCCTTGATATACTTCAAACTCATGCGGAAACGCAAAGAAGGACTTTCCCGTCCCCAAACCATAGAACGTTGGATAAGCCTTTTCTCGAAGACTTTTTATGATCTCTGCTATGACTGTTGCTTCTTGTTCACTTCTTGCAAACATGTTAAATGTAAATGAATGTGTTCTCAACTCAGGTGTTTTGAATAGAAGTTCTTCTTTGGGGTTGATAGAACCACCGAGGGCTCTTGACGTATTATTGGTTGCAGTACTGGATAACCCTTCAAGCATCCTCCCTCCAAGAGCCAATAAGTTACCAAATGTTTCACTCAGTTCTGCTACTGCCGCAGCACCCAAAACACTAGTTTGTTCATATGTAAAGTTGTCATCAGATTGTATATTTTGTGGGATGATTATTTTATAACTCTCTATTTCAGGATTTCGCTTGCCTTCCGATACCTGAAAAGCACTAGCATATTCCCTGGCATTGATAACCAGAAAAGGTTCACCTGAAAGTTCTATATTAGATGGATAACTGTAAGACATTTACTTTCCCTATAGATACTAGTATGGCATATAAAACAAAATACTCACCACAAAATCCTCAAAAGTATATAGGTAACCCAAACAATATAATCTGCCGTTCTTTGTGGGAACGTAGAGTTTGTAGGTTCCTAGATGAAAACACAAAAATCATTCGTTGGGGTTCTGAAGAACTATACGTTCCATACTACTCTCCTGTCGATAGGAAGAATCATAAATACTATCCAGACTTTATCGTTGAAAAGGCAGATGAAAACGGAGAAGTGAAAACCCTCGTAGTAGAAGTGAAACCAGAGAAGCAAACCAAACCACCAAAGCAACCTAAAAAGAAGACTAGGAACTACCTCCGCGAGTGTATGACCTACGAAACAAATATGGCTAAATGGAAAGCAGCAAAAGAATACTGCGAGAAGAAGGATTGGGAGTTTATTGTAATCACAGAACTGGATATTTTCTCCAAGTAGGGCATATATACTACGGAGAAAACTGATGTCACAAGCAGGTTTTAACAAAGTTAAGTCTACTACGAAAACTCCTAGAGAGATTTTCGACAAATATACTTTTGATATTAGTCTTATTGGTCCATCAGCCGTAGGAATATTGTCCAGTGGCGCTGGTGATTTTCATGCGTTGAGTTGCACTACTCCAACCAAAAGAATAGCAACAGACGAAAAAACTCTATGGGGCCCTGTTTACAACGTTCCATATGCTAAAGTGTTTAGTGGTGATTTTGAACTATCTTACATGTACCAACAAAACGTCCACGAATACATTCAAAGATGGAGTAATCAGATAATATTCGGTGAAGATAGAGCAGGATATTATAATGATTTTGTTGGTAGTATTGAAATAAACTATAGTAGTCGAGACGAGACAAGTGTAACGACCTATAAATTAAAAGATGTTTTCCCTGTATCGATAAATGGGCTTGAACTTGATATGGCATCAACCAACTCATATCAAACAGGAAATGTGTCATTCTCGTTCCGTGACTTTGATTTGTTTATAAATGGTGAAATAATATGAAAGGATTTGGTAAATGAAGTTAGTTGAAATGTTAAGGTCAGAACTGCCTGATTATAGTATAAAAGTTCCGTCAGTCGAGGATAATTTATCTTTTAGACCTTTTCTGGTTAAAGAAGAAAAGAATCTACTCTTAGTATCAGAAGAAGGAAATGAACTGGATATCATAAGGGCGATCAAAAATATTCTGATTGCTTGTTTTGATAATTTGAATCTAGACAATATATCTTTAGGTGAAGCAGAATATCTTTTTGTTAAACTACGAGAACGTTCTGTTGGTGAGAATCTAGAACTAATCTATAGTGATGGCTCAAGTAAAAAGCCTGTAAATCTAGATCTTCGCACAATAAAAGCACCAAAGAGAACGGGACCAAAGAAAAATACTTTTAGTGTAACAGAAAATATCACTATAAAGTTAAGAGAACTCACTCTAAATGATGTCATCAAAAATGAAATAAAAATTTGGAATAAAGACCAAGATACTTACATCAAGATGGTAGCGTCGATGATAGACACAGTGACTATCAAAGAAGAGTCTCTTAGCGGCACAGATCTCTCACATAAAGAGATGGTAGAGTTTGTAGAGAGCATGACAGAAACTCAGTTTGCGGCATTACTTAAATACGCCGAAAAATCACCTCAACTACATCACGCATTAGAAGTAGATGGCAATAAAATAGAAATCAGTGGGTTAAATGATTTTTTCGGTTTAGTGTCTCCCACATGAATCTAGAGGGGTTCATGAAATTGGTGTTTCAACTAATGCACCATTATAAGTATTCATACGACGACATAATGAAATGGATACCGTGGGAAAGAGATGTCTATATTTATCAGTTACAGGCTTGGTTGAAAGAAGAAGAAAAGATTAAAGCAAAAAACAAAAGGTAAACATGGCACAGACACCACAACAAAAACCTAAAACTGCTGAAGAAATCAAGCGAGAAAAAGAAATTCTGCGTACACAGAAGTTGATGCAGAAGTTCATTAAGGAACGTCAAAGAGACCAGAGAACTGGTTCTAGTATTGCTAATAAAAACCTGAATAAACAGAGTCTTAAAGATCTAAAGAAAACTGGGGTTCAATCTAGAAGTGCTGCTACAGAATTTGGTGCAGAAAAACCAGAAGGTTTAACTTCGGTTGTCGTTGGTACTGCCAAAGAAAAAGGTGCTGAAATCGCAGGCAATTTACCAGGCGCAGGTGTTGTTAAGTTCTTCAGAAGAAGAAACCTACAAAAGAAAGCATACGAAGAACTACAGAATAAAAGAAAAAACTTTCTAAAAATAATAAGAGAATCTGAAAAAGAAAACCCTGTAGGATATGCTAAGTTAATACAGTCCGTAAAAAACTCATACAAGGGTGATGATAATATATCAGAAGTTCTGATTGATACCCTGATTCAAATGGGTATTACAACAAAAGAAGAACTTTTGTTGTTGCTAGATCAACTCGCCGGCGGGGCTCCAGATGAGGCTATACAGAATGCTATTGGTGAACAACTTCAAGCAGCAGGATTTGAGGCTAAGTCAACAGGACTCTCTGGTCTTGGTATAAGTACGCCCTCTTTGGTTTCATCTAATGATAGTCCAGAAGTCAGTCCTGTAAGTGGCGGTGTAGCATCTAGTTCTTCGCCTGTACCTTCATCTGCATCTGGTCTCTCTTTAAATGTCATCGAGAAAGAACTAAAGTTACAAACGAAATCACTATCCAACATAGAAGATAGTCTCAAGATTGATAAATCGAAACAAAGAGAAGAAAAACTAGAAGATAAGCAAGAGGAAACTCAAACTGAATCTCTAACAACTATAGCACAATCTGTCTCTGTTAAAAGTGGTGATAAAGCAAAAGAACGAGAGAATAAACTAGAAGGTGAAAGGGCTGCAAGTCTTGCTTCGGCTGGACTTGGTGGAAGTCTAGATCTCCCAGATATTGGTGGAGATGGAGAAGGTGGAGATGGTGATGGTGGAATAATAGGAACCATCTTTAGTAATGTTATGGGAGCATTAGGAATCAGCCTCACCGGCGGCCTGGGCATCAGCGGCTTTATCAAGGAAAAAGTCAAGAGTGTTTTGGGTTTTGGTAAGGGTAAAACACCCACACCTTCAGTCACACCTCCACGCACACCCTCAACTCCTCCTCCAATGCCAGGTGGTGCGCCGGCACCTCCTCCCCCAGCGCCTACCACAGCACCGAAACCAAGAGGGTTCTTTGGTAGAATGTTTGATCGAGCAAAGGGTGCGATTAAAACAGGAAAAGATTTTGTTGGTCGTGGATTCTCTGCTGCAAAGAATGTCGTCGGTAGTGGAATTTCTGCCGCAAAGAATCTAGCAACTGGACCTGCGATGAAGGCACTTAAAAAGCAAGCAGGACCAATACTAAAGGCTATTGGTAAAAAACTACCAATCATTGGTCCTGCTATCTCAGGATTGATTTCTCTTATTGATATTAATACTATCAAAAATGATCCATCTCTATCTGTTAAAGAGAAAAAAGAAGCGATAGGTAAATCTCTAGGTGCAGCATTGGGTATGGCTTTGGGATCATTAGGAGGAGCGGCACTTGGTACTTTGATTCCCGTCCCCATAGTAGGAACCCTCGCGGGATCCTTCGCTGGTGGATATCTTGGCGACTATATTGGTAGTAGTCTTGCTGGTTGGGTCGGTGGAGAAAATGTGTATAATGTGCTAGAAAAGATTCCCGTTCTCGGTAGTATCATTGGCCTAGACGAAGAAGAAACTCCATCTATAACTCCAGCAAATGTCAATAGTTCTGAGTTATCACCAAATACGAATGAACAAAGTATGATGTCTTCGGGTGATGTTTCCAACCTATCCACAACACCACAAACAGGACCAATGGTAGGTACGGGAAGTGCTACACCTAGAACATCGTCCAGTAGTCAGGATATAGCAGCACAACGCAAAGCCAGTTTCAGAGCCAGAGAGGATCTTAAGTCTAAAATGGGAGTAAGCACTCTCCCGCCAGGTGTTGTTACAGATGTAAAACCAACAGGTGATGGTTATACCGCTACAGCAACTTTCAATCCAGCAACGGCGGAAGCAGCGAGTAGAATAAGTGAATCATTAAGTAGTTCTAATGGATCTGCTGGTGGTGAAGAGATAGCAGGAAGACGAGATCTATCGATGAACACCTCCAGTCAGATTGATCGCTCGACTAGAAATGAAGCAGGTATGTCCTCATCTGGTTCCGATGGTAATACAAACATAGTTGCTCCATCATCTACATCAACTACTAATAATAACAACACATTTAGTAGCGTATCAATGTCACAAGAGGAAGCATCATTCATGGCATCTCAAATGGTAAACCGTGGATCTAGATTCTCTGCTGCTAGGTTTGGATAATAGAAAAGGGGAGTGACCGAAGCCACTCCCCTGATCATCCCTCTCCTGTTTTTCACTCGTCATCTGCTGCGAGTTTGTTGAAGAAGGACAAGGCGTCCTCTTCAGTCTCAGCAGTGGGAGCGGCTGCGGGAGCAGTAGTGACCTCAGGCTCACTAGTCTCTGCGGTTTCAGTAACAGCATCATCCTGAGTAGAACGAATGTCGTTACCGAGAACGTCGTTGAGACGCGCCTTGAGTTCCTCGTAAGACTTGAACTGATCGGGAGCAATAATCTCAGTAAGAGAGTATTCAGACTTCCACAGATCCTCAAGACGAGTATCATCACCATCAAACAGAGCAGACTGTGCCTCGAACTCACTCTTGTCGTAGTTGATGTAACCAGCAACCTTACGAACCTTGAGTTTGAAGTTGGCACCCTTCCAGAAGTCGAAGGGATCGACTGGAGTTTCGTCTGCAAATTCAGGCTTCATAGATTCCTGAATCTTGTCAAAGATCTTCTTACCATACTTGTAGAGGAAGACCTTACCCTCATTCTGTGGGTTGCTGGGATCGCTCACCACAAGAATGTTACTGATGTAGGAGAGACGACGCTTACGCTGTCGAGCAATATCCTTATCAGATTCAAGTCCGCTGTTCCAAAGATCGTTGTTTACCTCACAGAGTGGACACTTGCCACCGATAGTGGTGGGACAGTTCTCAATGAACCAACCACCCTTACCCTGAAATCCGTGAGTGTAAAGACGAGCGAACGGGAGTTCCTCATCGCCAGGAGCGGGGAGGAATCGAATAACGGCATAACCATTACTCGACTTGTCTAGTTCAGGACGCCAGTAGCGGTCATCCTTGTAAGACTTCTTGTCATTCATCTTTTCCATCTTGTCCGAGAGAGCAGATACATCTCCGCTTCTCTTCTTCATGTCTGAAAAGCCCATATGCTTTTCCTTTCTCTAGGGATCTACCCTAGCCTGAGTTACGCAAGGAACTACCTTGCACGAATGTTAGATTTATTATACCACCCAAAAGTCATTTGTCAACTAAGGTTGTATTTTATTTTTCTTTCTTTTCTTACCATTTTGCCTATAATCTTTACTCTGTTGATCTTTCATTCTCCAGCCTTCTACTACCTCTATAGCCTTACTGCGAGTAAGATCTCTTTTCTTCATGACTTTTTCTACATCACTATAAAATTTATCATCCTTGATTATCTTGAATGACTTTTTATAGCCTTGTCGTCTATTCTTATTTTTCCATCCAGAGAATGTGTGCTGGTTCATGTCATTAAATTGGGAGTTTTGCTGAGGTTAGTTGAGGCAAGATATTGAGATCTCTGCCTTCGATTTCCAACTTCTCGATAATAGGCTTTGTAAGAGTCTTTGCAACGAATACGGGATCAATATCGTATTCTTCGCAAATACTCAATACAGCCTCAACGTAGGTTCCACCATTTTCCTTCACATAAGTTTCAATCTCATGTGGGAAGTTTATATCTTCAATCATTACGAATCCTTTTGGGTGTTGGTTACTATTATATATATTAAAGATCAGAATATCATATCGGAGTAGATCATGGCTGATAACATTATCGTCGCTAGCGGACCTTCAGGTGCCACATATAATATGGCTACAGATGACGGGTTCGGTGTTAGTGCAGACGCACAAGTTCAAATCATCAAACCCGTATTTGGTGACACCACCACTTCAACTCGCGTATCAAATAACAATCCTATGCCTGTTCAGTTGTTCTCTGGATACTCCGGAGGATCAACTGCATCTATTATAGAAGATGGTGAGTTGAAAGTCAAGGGAACATTCAACATCGGTAACTCGATGGCTGTTTACGGAAGCACCGCAGCATACCTCAAGGTAATCGTTGCTGGTGGCGTAACGGGAACTTCGGGTGCTACAGGTGTTATTGGTTCTGCTGGTAATCCAGCAGTATACTCTGCCGTAGAAGTTACTGGAGCGGTACAGGGTATCTCTGGTGGACAAGCACTCGCTGTGTCTGCCACTGATCTTGATATTCGCAACCTAACTGGCGGAACAATAGGCTACACAGGATCTACTCTATCTGATTATGTGGCTGTTCAAGGAATCTCTGGTGGAATGGCAGTTTCCGTATCTGCCACTGATCTTGATATTCGTAACTTAACTGCCACTGATGTTGTCACTGTGGTTGGTACTACTGCCTCTAACGTGGGAGTCACTGGAACCGTTACTGCCATTGCAACTGATCTTGACATACGGGATCTCGCAGCAGGAACGGACTCTGTAGCGGTATATAACTCTGCTGGAGGTACGACCCTCCCAGTCGATCTCTACGCAGCAGGGACCGCTCTAGGAGTCTCTGGAGACGCTCTGAAGGTCGCGTTCGATAGTGTCACTGGAGTTACGTTCTCAGTCAATGTAGCAAGCGATATCGGGGTCTCTAACACCGCTGGAACCACCCTAGCAGTCGAGGGTAGAGCAGGAATGGTCCCTGTAACGGTCCAAGGAGAAGGTGCGGGAGACTCGGTTGTCGTCTCGGCCACCGATCTTGATATTCGTGATCTAACTGCCTCTGATCAAGTTACAGTGGTCGGTGATCTAGTGACTCACGGTGCCACTACTGCCGCTCAGATTACACAAGCCAATCAAAAGATTGGCACTCTCAACAACACTGTATCTGGAGTTGGTGCTAAGGTAGACACCGCAAACACTTCACTAACGACACTCTCTGATTCTGTAGTAACAGTAGGAAACGATAAACTAGTGAAGACTAGTATGGATCGAGTTACTCCTCCTAGTCAGATTTATGTTGCCACTGTTAAGGTTTCTGGTGCTGGTAAACCTCTTGCTTCAGCAACACTACAAAATGGTGTGACGATTAAATCTTCTTCTAGTAATATAGGAAGTATTTTTGTGGGTGCAACTTCTCTTGTGAATAGCACAAGTAATGGTTTCCCCCTTCTTCCTGGCGAAGAGTTATTCATAAGCATCTTAGATCCATCCAAGATCTTTGTTCGCACAGATTCCAGATCATCTACAATCCATGTAATAGGTTCTTGATATGATAAGAAGACCAAAGAGAACTTCTACTGCAAATAAAAAAGCAGTAGAGACGAGTGATAATCTGATTCGACAAAATAGTGCAACTGTATATGGACTATACTTTGCCTCATCGAATACTGACTTTCTTTTAGATGAAAAGAAGACTCGTTTCTCTTTGCGTCCTAGTGTAGTTGTAAAGCCTGATAGACAAACTGTAATGTTTGACTACTCGCAGGTCACTGGAGATGAAGCATCAATCTTTGATGGCTTCTTCCGAGGACTTAGTGCTGGTGCTACGCTAACACTAGATGGTGGTATTGAGTCCACCTGCAATTTTATCAATGAAGTTACTGGTGTTCCACTAACCAATTTCGCAGACACCTACACGATCTCAACTGTTGATGTTTCAAAGAAAATCTTAGTGGCGACTAAAGGCACTACTATAACATCAACAACTGCTTCTGTGTTTGATGGTAGATACTTCATCGATCTACCCCAGTGGACTAAAACTCAAACGAATGAAGACTCCACTTCAATCAGTAAAATCTTAAACCTACTTCCAAGTCAGTCTATCAGTCACTTGGGTGTTGTACCTGGCTCTGTCTTAGAGTTTGCAAAGACCAGTAAGAATAATAGTCGATATACAGTAGAAAGCATCTATACTCAAAATGGTATTGAATGTATTGATGTAACAGAACAAGTAGTTCAAGAAGATGCCTCTGAAGAGCAGGTTATTGTTTCTGTTTATGGAGAAGAGCCTCCTGTATCAGAATCTTCTTCTTATGAACCTGTTCTTTATGTAACAACAGGTGCCTTAGGAGGGGATTGTGAACCGCCCATCTACGGACCAATGCCGACTCCTATGACTGGAAAACCATTTAAAGACTGGTTAAAGAGAGACATGGAGTGTTGTAAGTGTCTTGTCTATGCAGAGGCTGAGTGCAATGACGATCAATGTCAAATATGTAACGCATGGGTCATATGGAATCGAAGAAGAGATAGAGTTCCAGGCGGAGCAATCCCACCAGATGACGGCACCGGAAGAGATGAAGACAGTTATTGTGATATGGCAAGATTGCGTAATAGATTTTCTGGTGGATGGGGAGCAAAAAAATTCAATGAATGTTTCTGCAAGACCACAGATAATTCTTTAGAAAAAAGATGTATAAAATCAGCAGAAAAGATCTGTAATCAAATTGGTCACTCAAACTATCGTGGTATGGAAGATCCAACAGGAGGGGCGAACTACTTCTTTAGAGACGGAGCCGTTCCGGGGTGGATGGACTGTAATGTTCAAGCAGGTCACTGTACCAAGGTCACAAATAAAAAATGTGGTTCTTGTGGAAACGTTTTTTACAAATGCGATATAGTGCCTAAACCATGTGATGAGTTAGGAAAGAAACCTGGCGGTGGTGAGGATGTTGAGCCAGACGATACTCCCGTCGTTCCCGCTTGATCACTCTTCTTCGTTTGCGGCCTCAATAGTTTTATTGATACCTCGATCAACAGCGGCTTCTTCTACTGACCTTGGTCTAAACTTGAGTGGTCCCTCTTCAAACTTTTTAGTTTGTTCTGAGTTAGCCAACTTCATGTTTTCTTGAATCTCATTAACCTTATCTAACCAGTTCTGGAATCCTTCACCGTAGTTCATAAGGATCTCGTCACCTTCCTTGATATCATCAAGGGCAGTTAGAGCAGTAACGGACTCGGTGTAGTCGTGAACTAGAACGGCGTTGGGTTCTAGAGAGTGGTTGGTAAACTGACAATAACCAAACGGAATAGCAAAGTTAATGCCTTCCTTCTGACACTTCTCACAGTTGCAGTTGATGCCGTAGGAATAGTGGTGAAGGGCGGGGTCACGGTTCTCGTTCTGCGACCTATGGGTGGTGCGGACGAAGATCGTCTCTTCAATAACCTCACCCTTTTCGATCGCTTCCTTTGCGAATAGACCGTAGCGGTGTAGATTAGATTGACGAACAGCAACCTTAGTTGAAATCTTTAGTTCTTCTTTCATGATGAATATCCTTTAAAGTATATATTACCGTGCCCGAGAATACTCTCGGTTGAGTCGTCGGACGTTCTCTTTGCCCTTGGCGATAAAGACTTCACCCGCAGTTTTATGCGAGTAGATCATTCGTGCTACAACGGGCGCCGCGTGCTTGTCTGCACAGTTCACGCAGTAGTCAGTTTCGCCGATCGCTTCGATGCGAGCAGCAGGAATTTCGTTATTACAGTCAAGACAGTTCATATATATCACTTATCCTCTTCAAACCTTCCACGGAGAATTCGATTATCCATACGTTCTCGATACTGCTTCGGGTTCTCCCAGAGGCGAACATTGCCCATGAGATCCACCTTGCACTTCCAGATTATACCACACATTGCAAAGAAAGCAAGCGACATTCCGTATTCAATCGGGATAAATCCTGCGACCATTGCAATACCAAGAAAGACATTGGTCACGGTCATAATCAAAAGCATAGTCATTGCGTACTGTTGTTCAATCATTATCTTCCATTCTTGAAGTTTTAAGTGCGTTCCATTTCAGCAGTTCAGTGTTCAACGCACTGATTTTGCCTTCAATGATATTCGTGAGTCGATCACTCTGAAAATCAAATGCCTCGTAGATTCCCTTGACGAAAACCAAAGTGTGTCCGTCGTGAGTATTGTGAATCTGATATGGTCCCTCGAAATCATGAACCTCTTTCATGGACCCACCTTCCTCACCTTGTTATCCTTACGAGACAGCATCCAAAGAACACCTTCGCTATCTTCCCAAGTCCAAAAGACTGGTTGAGTAGGATCTTCGATGCGAACCAACCACAGTTCAGTTGTTGCCTGTTGAATCTCTTGTTGGTCGTCCAGTTCCTTCTTGGTATCATCCCATCGAAAGAACAGAGTCAGTGAAATCATAATTGAAATCAACGCAATGCAAACCAGAAGTTCTAGTGTACTAAATGCTCTCATGAGAACACCGC
>Ga0208148_1000008_pt1 | contig 90045 bp, 97 predicted proteins | sample DEB08_DNA_16_FD_184525 | JGI IMG/M metagenome (GOLD analysis project Ga0208148, IMG submission 184525) | Aqueous microbial communities from the Delaware River and Bay under freshwater to marine salinity gradient to study organic matter... | ecosystem: Environmental > Aquatic > Marine > Coastal ...
ACAAATCTGAAGTTGAACGTTTGGCCGCTAAGCAGGGTATTACACTGTCAATTAATGGCAATCTTGCATGGCAGTTTTTCCCCAAGCCCGGCATCAGCATTAGTAATATTGATTTTGTCACCCAGAGGCAGGATTTAGGCCCAACGATAGATCAGCTGTCAGGGCAGATAGGCCAGGCCACTGTGACTACCAACTGGCGCGCATTGCTGGACACTCAGGCTGCAGCCAACCAACCGTTAAGTTTGCTCAACGCGGTTACTCTATTCGACTCCCAGGCATTGGTAACGCCAAACTCAGGCCTACCAATCCAACTTGATGACATTAGCCTCAATGTAGGCAGACTGTCACTGCACAACCAACCCTTCCCTATATCCATGTCTTTGACTGCCCTTGATGGCATTCCTGTCAGTGCTGACTTTGTAGCCCGCATTGATGGTAACAACCAGACCTTAGATATAAGTGAGCTAAGCCTAAATATTGATATGCTAGAGATGAAAGGGGCTGCAAGTACCGACCTTGCCAGCCTTAACACCACAGGCAATCTGCAAGCCAATACCTTTAACCTCAGGCACCAGCTAGAAAGAATCCAAAAACGTTTCCCCGCATTTAAACTACCAAAAATGGCCAGCCAAAAAGCGCTTACCCAGTTTAGTATTTATAGTGATTTTGATATTAACCCAATGGGTATCTCTACATACCGCACCCAGCTGGCCCTTGATGGCCAAGCCTTTAATGTAGATATAAACACTGATTTCAATAGTAACAAACTCACCCTGAGCATCGATGGTAATAAACTCAACTTGGCTATGTATATTCCCATTCCCGATAATCTGGCCAGCAAAGACAGCACTGCAATTTTTGCCCCATTAGCCCTGCCCTTTGTGCTGTGGAAGGGGCAGAGCCAAATGGAAGTTTCTGTTGGTGAGATTGAGCTCAGTGACTTTGCCGTTAGCAACTTCTATAGCAATATATTTGGCAATCAGAATGTACTGCGAGTCACGGCCTTTAATGCCGATATGTTTGATGGTCAGGTCAACGTTATCGCCAAATTGGATATGCGCTCTGCAGCACCTAGCTTTAATATCCAGCCAACGTTAACCAACATTAACCTTGCCGGTGCACTACCCGCCTTAACGGATACCTCGACCCTAACCGGCACCTTAAACCTAAAAGCCAATATTCAGGGCATCGGTAATAGCCGTAAAGGCATCCTTTCGTCACTCACCGGCGCTGGCCAATTTAATATTGCCACGCCCAGCTATTCCGAAACCAATGTAGAAGAGACCTTCTGTAGTGCAGCCGCACTGTTTGGCAGTAGTGACACCACCAGTCAGGTATGGCCTAAGAGCACTCAGCTAAACGACCTAGAGGGTAATTTTCAATTTACTAACGGCAAGCTGTTAGTAAATAACTATCGCACCGGCACTGGCAATCTAAGCATTGATGGCAACGCCACCGTGCATATGCTCGACAAAAAATACGATCTCAAAGCTAACGCACTGCTAAATAGTGCAACCACAAGTAGCAATGGCTGCTCGGTCAATAGTCGCCTACAGAACCGAGTTATACCCTTCATTTGCAAAGGCCGGTTCGGCCAAAATGACAATAAAAAAGCTAAGCCTGCATTTTGTAAACCCGATGAGCGAGTAGTCAAAGATCTGCTAAAAAACACCGCCTTGGAAAAGCTCGGCGACCAGCTGTTTAATAGCCCCGATGAAGAACAAAACCCCCTGCAAAATCTGTTTAAAGAATTACTCAAAAAGAATTTCAACTAGAACATGACACCAGCCAAATTCCAGCAATCCGTACTCAAGTGGTTTGATCAATATGGTCGAACCAACCTGCCCTGGCAGCAGGATATCAATGCCTACAGAGTCTGGGTGTCAGAAATTATGCTACAGCAGACCCAGGTCAGCACCGTTATCCCCTACTTTGAGCGCTTTATGGAGAGCTATCCAACGGTACAGTTGCTGGCAGCAGCCCCATTAGATGAGGTACTGCATCATTGGACTGGCCTCGGGTACTACGCTCGAGCCCGCAACCTGCATAAAACATCACAGCAGGTTGCCGATGTGCTCGGTGGCGAGTTTCCCGATAACGTGGAACAGCTCTGCGAGTTACCCGGTATAGGCCGATCGACTGCCGGCGCCATTAGCTCCATCGCCTTTAAAAATCAGGCCACTATTTTGGATGGCAATGTTAAGCGCGTGCTGGCCAGATTTGGGGCCATCGAAGGCTGGCCAGGTAAAAGTGACGTGGTACAAAAGCTGTGGATAGCTGCAGAGACCTATACCCCCTACAAACGTATTGCCGACTACACCCAGGCCATGATGGATTTAGGCGCCACTCTGTGCACCCGATCTTCCCCTGACTGCGAACACTGCCCACTGGCTAAAAGCTGCAAAGCCTATGCCCAGGGCAACCCTCAGGACTATCCGGGTAAAAAGCCCAAGAAAAAGCTTCCTCTAAGAACCACCTGCTTTCTCATGATCCGTAACGCAGCAGGTGAACTGTTACTGCAGCAGAACCCCCCTGTGGGCCTCTGGGGCGGCCTCTGGGTGTTCCCTCAGTGCGAGACAGAGCAAGAATTGGAAGCAACCTGTATGAAGCTAGGTATACAGCCCAATAGCCAACAGATACTGGCAGTTAAACGTCATACCTTTAGCCACTTTCATCTCGACTACCAGCCTGTTGAAATTGCCGTTACCGATCAGGGTAATACAGCACTGCAAGTGGCCGACGCTCAGAATCAAGTCTGGTATAACCCACAGAAACCACTATCATTAGGCATGCCAGCGCCCATTAAAGCGCTGCTGTTACAGGCTCAAAAACGAGCTCTATAAGTAAATATCACACAGAGGTAAGTTATGGCGCGCATGATTTTATGTCGCAAGCTCAAAAAAGAACTCCCGGGGCTAGATATGCCCCCCTTTCCTGGCCCCAAAGGCGAGGAAATATTCAACAATATCTCCAAAGAGGCTTGGGCAGAGTGGATGACCCACCAAACCACGCTAATCAACGAAATGCGCCTAAATATGATGGATCTGACCGCTCGCACCTATCTCTCGGAACAACGCGAGAAATTCTTTAACGGCGAAGACGTCGATCAGGCTGAAGGATACGTCCCGCCTACGGAATAATCCTTGACGAACCGCAAATCAGACGCTTTAATACGCGCCTCTCGCGATATGCCTCAAAACAGCTTGCGAAGCCCGGTTAGCTCAGTTGGTAGAGCAGAGGATTGAAAATCCTCGTGTCCTTGGTTCGATTCCGAGACCGGGCACCATAATCTTAAGAACCCTCAGTTAACGCTGGGGGTTTTTTGGTTCTATAAGATAGATATCGAACGGTTAGATGGACTCGCGCTAAAGCGCTCGGGGTTTCACCCCGCCTTCGTAAACGAATGCGCCCAAAATGCTACGCATTTAGTCCGAGACCGGGCACCATAATATAAAGACCCTCAGTGAAAGCTGGGGGTTTTTTGGTTCTATAAGATAGATATCGAACGGTTAGATGGACTCGCGCTAAAGCGCTCGGGGTTGCATCCAGCTTTCGTGAAAAAAACCCTGTGTTAGCAGGGCTTCTTCGACAGAGATAATTACATATGTTTTTGAGTCAATCGTGCCCATAAACTAACACAGGTAACTTAGCTCACAGGCTCTCTAAATTTTAAATGCATACTTACTTGGCCAATATAGTGGTTGCTTTGATATCTTCAATCTTTACACCACAGGCTTCCATTGATTTAGACTGCATTACCTTCCATTTAGCGTCGCTCTCTTGCCAAGCTAGAGCAGACTCCATAGACGAAATCGACTGGTGGAGATCAACTGCCCCGATCATTGCATCGCCAATTATGCCAGGAGACGATGAGTAGGCAATCGGTGAAGCGCCTACTTCATACGCTATCAAGCCTTTAAGTGTTGCCAGACCTACTTCCACGTTTTCGCATGGCAATTCATACACCACAACCACCTGACCTGCTGAAGCGACTGGCGCTAGCGTCTTTGCCTCCTCATGATGGCCTGCACTGATTACGCTCGAAAAAAGTAAACCACTAAGTAAAACTAAAGTTCGATTTATCATTTTAATTACACCTCTTTTATTATTCTGAAAATTTTTTCGTGGGAGGCTTTATAGCCTAGAGTTATCTTTATCTAATATTTAAAAGTACTCGATACACGCGGGATGAGGAAAAGGCCTGTTAATCGAACAGGCCTTTCCGGTAACAGTAATTTTGATTCAATTACTTTTTAGCCTTAACCCATAAAGGGAGAAATGCAATCAGGAAGCCTGACACCAAAAATGCTATCCCAACAGGATCTGGCATTGTTGCGTATTCACCACCATAGGTAGCTGTAAACCCCTTAGCAATTTCGCTGGCATTTTCACCAAGACCACCAAGCGCATTTGCATGAACAGTCCACTGGTTCATTATATTTGTCGTCATATTCCAACCGAATAACAGCACTGACAGGGAAAATATTGAAGACAATACTCTACCCAGCACAGGTGCATCTTTTTCAACCAATACACTCGCGAATCGGGCTGCAACCCAGATCGCAATAACTATACCTATAAATAGAGTTGCGTTAGCTCCCCGTGACGCTTGAAATGATGCCCAAATTTCTGATTCCATAGTGTTCCCCTTATTAGTTATTATTAGTTTTTACTGCTTTGCGCAGCGGTCCCAGTATATAACTATTTATGTATCTATGAATAGATTAAATAATAGAACCATATGCTACCTCTATCAGGTGATTCCGAGTTTGGGTTAGCTATGTCTGTTGCCCCTGCAAATATCTTTTAATGTATATCCCTTGTGTAGCAAGCAGGCACAGCCCGGCCCATGCCGTAGTTCATAGGCTTGTAATAGCAGCCCTTGTTTAAGCCTCAGTTTGACTATAGAGTTATTCAGATATGCTGCCTCACTAGATTATTGGCGGCGCAGCTTTATCACCCAGAGATCGGATCTATACCAATGCGTTACCTTACTAAAACCACCCTTACTCTAATAATGGCACTGATTGGATTTTCGGCAGGCTCCCAGAGTGCACTAGCTGAAAGCTCGAGTCCTATAAGACATAACGTTATTTCTGACGGTCACCCAATGGCGCTGTGGGAGAAGTCTCATGCTAAGACAAAGGGCGTAATCCTTTTCGTCCACGGTAGAACCTGGAGTGGCCTCCCTGACTTTGACTTGCAGGTAGAAGGCGAAGAACTTTCCTTGATGGATGGGATGCTTGACCAGGGTTACAGTACCTATGCAGTTGATCTGCGTGGCTATGGAGAAACACCGAGAGATAGGTCCCAATGGCTCTCACCGACCAAGGCCGCCAATGATGTCGTTAATGTGGTGCGTTGGATATCTGAACGCCACAATAATAGCCAGGTCCATGTCTTTGGCTGGTCATATGGTTCAGTCATCTCGTTGTTAGCCAGTCAGAACAATTCCAATGACATGGCCAGTTTGACCCTGTTTGGCTTCTGGCTGGATCTGGACGCACAGGCTATTCCCAGCGCCAATGTTCTGGAGAGACGCATTAATACAGCCGCCGCTGCCGCCAGTGATTTTATTGTGCCTGGTAGTATTAGCCAAAAGGCAATTGATACTTATGTCAGAGCTTCACTCACCGCCGACCCAGTGCGCGTTGACTGGCGCAGAGAGTCAGAGTTTTTATCCATAGATCCAAACAGTATTGCTCTACCGGTATTACTGATGCAGGGGGAGTTCGATCCTATTGCGCCTACAGACTTGCAGGCCAAGCTATTTACTCGCCTTAAGACCGCGGACAAAAGTTGGGTCGTTATTTCTGGCGGTGATCATGCGGCGTTTATGGAGACACCACGACCCCAGTTTATTGCTGCTTTTAAGGCCTTTATTGATCGATTTAACCCCTAATATGCGAAGAGTGGAATAACATGAAAGGATTATTGCCAGCACTGCTTTTGGCCCCAATACTACTAATAATAACCGCCCTTGCATCAACAGCTTGGGCACAGAGAGGCGACACTGTGATTATTGATGTAAGAACGATAGAGGAATGGAACGCTGGGCATCTGGCAACAGCTCAACACCTGCAGTTAGAGCTGGTAGGGGACGCCATAGACACTCTGGTTTCCGACAAGGAACAGCAGGTTTATCTTTATTGCCGAAGCGGTAATAGATCTGGCCAGGCCAAACTAATAATGGAGCAGCTTGGGTACAGCAATGTTGTCAATGCTGGAGGTCTGGATGATGCCAGCCAACTACTCGACGTTGCGATTGTTAGATAGAGCCCAAGTATGACGAACCAAAAAACCTCAAAACTACTTATCGCCGCGCTAGCAATTCAGCTTTCAACTATCGGCATGTCCGTTATGTGGAATCTTATTGGAGTAGGCTTAATAAGCATCGGTCAGCCGCCATTGGGGAACTCTGCGTCAATGGCCATTGTTGTGATTATGCTAACCCTAGCATTAACCCTTGTATTGACCGTCAATCGAGTGCGCTGGCTATATGCCACCGCCACTGGGGTTTTAGCTCTGGCCTGCCTAATGGCCCTGTATACGGCTTTCACAGGGGCTGCCGAACTCTGGCCATCAAATTATTTTAGGATATTTGGTGCACTCATTAATGTGCTCGGTCTAGCGGGCTTTGGTCTTGCCTGTAAACTGATTATCACTCAATCAAAACCCATCTAATTTGTCCAAAACCGCTTTCCCAGGTTGCTGGGAGAGTTGTAGCCAATTTTAAGCCTCAGTTGATTGCTGGGGCTTTTTTGATTTTGAGAACAGGCGCATGACAAAAATTAATGACGAGTAATATTCTATGCAAGCCGTTTAGAAGGGAGGGGATTTAACTAACCATTTAACTGACCAATCAACCAAACCAAGGTGAGCAGTATGATCACCATCACGATAAGGAAATCAACATGACTAAAAAAGCCCATAAAGAATCCTCAGATGCCATGTCAGAACTTGCATCACGCGCTTTACGAGGGGAAAAACTCACTGATGCTGAGGTAAAATCTTTGGCTGGATCAGTGCTTTCTCAAGATGAAACTAAAGGTAAAAAAACTGGAAAATGAGTTTAGCTAGATAAGACTCATACCATCAAAAGCAGCGAGCGCCGTTTCAATGCCCAGCTATTGAAGCTCGCCACTTAGGATTGAAAATTACATTTGTAAAAACCCTCTACACTCACCCTAATACCGCTGCACCACATCTACTGGCAATCTCTCATTCGCGTTATTACCGGTAAATGCCTTCATTAGCAGACCCGCAACTTCTTCACCTAGGTAACTGGCCAACTTAGTATTGCGCGTTGCTGAGGCCTCGCGAATCAATTTTATACCTGCATTTTGATTTGTCTGCCTGAGGTGATAGCCCCGAATCATTTGAGCTTCACTGTCGGCAATAATTTGGTAGACAAAGTAAAGTTGATCTTGGGTAAGCCCCTGAAAGCGCCCTTTTTTGCTCATGTTGGCAAAGCGGCTGTCGAGAGCAGCCATTACCCTGGTGGCATCATCCTGGCCAAGAAGCGCTCTAAGCTCTGTACGCTGCTGAATTATGGCTGAACCGCCCTGCTGACGTTTACCGAGTTCATTGGATGTTGCCGCCACTACTCTGAAGGTGTCACGAAATAATTCTTCGCTAAAGTCTATATCTGCATGACGCAGCTGTTCGGCTTTCGTGGAATATCGCACGCCGTATTCAAAGGCTGCCTCTGCGGGTAATAGATCGGTAACATTAACCCGTGCCTGTTCACCGTCATAGTTACCAGACTGAGACCTCTTTAAGGTATTTATCTCGGCGCTGACCCGCTGCTCTTGCACTGCGATTTGCTGATCAGATGACAAAAAAGGGAGTCTCTGGGCAAGCGGCTGAAACAGCTTACTAAATGCCGAGTCAGCCTTTGCTGTCTCGCCAAAAATCTCCACCAGAGATATTCGTATCTTGCGCTGGGAATCTAGCCTAGATTGAATCCGCTCAACCCTGACATTCGATACACTGGGCGTCCAATAATTGGCTTTATCAGGCGCTGTGCTAAATGGCTGGGCTCCACCAAGAGCATCCAGAATAAGACTTTTCGCCTGATAGTCGCTGAGACCTTTGCTTAGAAGCTTTTTGTAGTTTGCCTGATGCAGGCTATTAGAAGGCATCCCCATCTGCGCTGTATCAGTCTGAACCTCTAACTCAGCATTGTTCGAGCTAGAGATAATATGCGCAAGTAGGCCAATATTCAGCGCCACTGATAGTAGCGCCACGATAGTAATGGTTGGTTTGAATTTCATTTTCACCCTTTTATGTACAGTTAATTTCCCTATAACCTGTACTAATAATAGGTGAGATTTTATTAGCCTGCCGAGTCAGTTTTGAAAAACTGGAGGCTCATCCCTGGCCTGCCATAAACTAGTCATCATGCTCGTTGTACCACCAGATTTTTTTACGTGCACCGAGAGGCGTTTCATCTTCAGCCAGGCAAGAGGCTCCAAGACAAATCACTGAAACAGGTTTTTCATGCACAGTGCAGTTCCCATCAGCATCACAGGTTTCCTGCTCAATCATGACAGTACCGCCCACTGGAGGTGGTTTTAGTCCACCACCCTCAGCAGTATTATAATTTTTCTTGCCGGGAGCCTTGCCCTCAACAGTGAATGGATTTATCTGATAAATACGCGCTTCACCCAGATCAGTACAGGAACTATTTGAACCAGGTACATTGGTAGAAAAAATAGTTTTTTCATTAGTGGTGAGCGCTGGAGTCACAACCTTCTCACCATCCTCCAGTTCCAGATACCAGCCCTTAAGGAACTTCGAATCGGCAGAGATATTTGCGTCAGGATCAAACTCTTCTGTGCTTCCAGATGTCTTGGTAGTCGCTTTTGCTAAATCCGATAATTGCAAAGTCGTGACAACACTGGATTCACCTGACTGATCATAATCACGGTAAAACACCATATGGTTCTGGACTGATTTATCGATAGGTTTCTCACGGTCGCCAGAACCAATAATAACCATGTCATAGTTGCCAGTCGGACTGGCAACTACATCAGGCGCGCTCAAAAACCGTGGCATGGGACTGCTGGAGAATTGAAATAGACGTGTGGCCTTCCAATCAGCTAGCGTCGAACTACCGATGTCGAGTCGCCATAACTGGCCTCCTGTATCTCCAAAATAGATACGGTCTGCATATCCGTTGCCATCCCGGTCAACAACTGCCAAATCTGATGGAACGCTGTAGCCCATGTCTGCATTAGCCAGTGTGATGCCTGATGGGCTGGAAACTGACCCCCCGGTAACCTGCCAGATGTCTTCACCAGTTTCTGCGTCAATCACCATCACCCCGCGACCCTGAGATCGCGATGCAATGCCACCATCATCAACGTCAGGGTCATATCCTAACCCCATCATTAATACGATGGTGTCTACAGTACCAACTTTTATCTTCGTAATGGTGGGCTTAGACCAGGTTTGCCCGAGCTCTGTAAAACCATTATCCGCAGAGCTTTTAGTCCACAGGATTGCCGGCGCCAATGGATCGGTAACATCCAGCGCGTAAATCAAATCGCCGCCACGTCGGGCGGTTAAATATATAATTGCTTTACTAATTTCGCTATTACTATCGTAAACAATGTAGCTGCCCACTGCGCCATCAAAAAAGTAGGGCTTGTCATCAAAACTACTGACTAAAGTGGCATTGTCGTAAAGTACTTTAAGCTGTTTAAAGTGTTCGGGCGCAGTAAATGCCCACGCCTCTTCACCATCACTGGATCCACTCACTGCGGTTTTTTCGATCAGACCACCTTTTACCGCGTGAAACATGCCATCGTTTGAACCATAAAAAACATAGGGACCAATATTCCCACCATAGTTAATCACAGAGGGTTGAGAGTGAATAACATCGCCGTGCACATTTGGGCGTATGTCAGTAGTGTCACCATCGCCATCCGCATTTTCTAAATCGATACCTTTGGCCCAGTTAATAATGTCATTTTTCTCGAGGTTATCGGCTGCATCAAAATCTGCAAAATTTAAATTGCTGTTGGATGTCGAAAAATCACCCAGAGTAGTGCAACTACCAGTGCAGGTATAAACCGTACGCGTCGTTCCCACATATTGTCGTAAGCCCTGTGCGACACCACCACGTTCGACTTCCTTACCATCCGGATTATCGCTAACACTTGTTTTAACCTCCCCTCTTGGTACAGACAATGTAGGGATATTTTCCCAATAGGTGCTAGTAGCTGTCCAAAAACTGCGTGCTTCGGCTTCAATAAACCCAGTTGAAGTGTCCTCCGCCTTAACACCATCCGCATCCACCAAAATTGGCTTGCCAGTAATCGAATCCAAACCTATTTGGTACAGCTTGAGGTTCCCGGCCCAGCGTGGTTTTGAGGAGGGTCTGAAAATACCCATATAGATCTGGTTTTCGTTGGCACCCCTGGTGTTCACCGATACCGGTAAGCTAACCGCGGCGAAGACACTGTTTTTTTCCAAAATATCATCGATAACATTACTCAATGCCGTCGCTAATTTGTCAGCATCTGAAGCGATTAAATAGTCACCACCGCCAACGCCCTGAGATGCGCTATACATTAAGGCGTGTTTTGAAGCCTCTGGTTTAGTCAGACCAAAGTCTTTGTAGTCTTCAGCATCTAATAGAGGGTCATATAACTTACCTGCGGAATTCGCTGCATCAAAGACATCGATCGCATAGACCGTAACATTCTGTTTACCGTCAACGCTGTCGTTTACATCGTTAGTATTAAGAAAACGAGCGTATTCATCTAACCAATTGGCTTCTTCACCAGCATGGAATCCTGTCGAAAGTGGGTCGCTGCCAAATACACCCCCCAATGCGTTGAGCTTACTTTCTGCAACATTGTTTTCGCCACTATCGGGGCCGCCATTGGAAACGAACAAAATATAATTATTGGCGCAGGCTGAGTCTAAAATGGGACTTATATAGTTACTGCCACTAAAAGCATCTGGATCAAACCCATCAGTATTGCCTGGTTGAGAGCCATCCTGCTGACCGGCTTGAAAGGTTTTACCCGCAAACCATAGATAAGCCTCATTAAAGGCAAGGGCCATTGGTGCGTTATTGGTTTTCGGCAAGTTTTCTGAGCCATAAAAAAGAGACGTGTCCGCATCAGCCCATGTTGATGTTAGCTGTGCGTTACAAGCTGCCTTTCTTGCGGCTGCGCCACTGCCCTTAAAAGCAGAGTCTTTACAATAAAGCCGCGCTTTTAACCTGTTAATTTCAGTCGAATTGGCCGCTTTGATGGGCAGAAATGTCTGAATCGCTTTACCACCTTTAGGAGAATTACCACTGGAATAGACCAGTATGCCCATATTAATTCCGGTAAAGCTTGAGTCAGCAGAGAATCGATCATTCATCGCGTCGAGAAACTTAAAGAGCGCTTCATGCATAATTTGTTGTTTAGTTTCACCGCTGGAATTACTATTCCAATTAGCCGAATTATCAAGTACAAATAATACATTCGGCGCCTCAGAATTTTCAGAACTCGCACGGAAAATATCAATATCAGCAGAGCTGGCCCCCTGTGAAAATAACAGCAGGCAGGCAAGGATTGATGCCCGCAACTTAACTAAACTTTTAGTCTTCATGTCAGCCTCCTGGCTTATCAGATCGGACAATAGCCGGCCAGATACTTGAATTTAAATCCTTCTACAACTGTTGATGAAGCGCCTGAAGTGTCATCAATGACACTTACACTGGCCTCCCAGTAATATTCAGGGTGGCAGGGAGCTGAAGTTCCCACGACTAACGAACAACCAGCAGGTATGGCCTCCAATAAGCATTCCAACTTATTGATAGTTACACTCATACTATTAGAAACATTGGCCGGAAAAGATAGTATGAAATTACCGCCTGTATCCACATAAGTACTGTTGTTTACATAGTAATCAAGGTCACTTAATAAATAGTTAATAGCATTTTCTACGACCTGCTCAGTCTCCTGCTTACGCTGTTGATTTTGTACCAGCTGCATATTCATGTTGGTCATACTAATGGAGCCAACACCTAATGCCGTGATGACCAACAGCATTAATAATGCAACCACCAACACAGCACCAGATTGATTCGCCGGCGATAAAAAACCGGCTAGTCTGTGGTTTTTTCTCATTGGCCAGCCCTCTTCATACTTACATTGGTAAGCCTTGCGACCGAACTAAATAAACGGCGTTTTTTACTGTCTAAAAACGTGACCCCTGCCTTGTCAGCATAGCTATAGGTTTTTGCATCCATAAGCCCCGGAGCGGCATTAATGCTGCTCATTAGCAGGAAGAACTTGACGGACACAACATTCTCCCAGTCAGCTGTGGACGCTGGCAGCTCTACATCTTGATTAGAGATTCCGTTCGCCGAGGTATCAACGCCATACACCACCTGGAAATCGTCTACCCCTTCCACTAGTGGCTCAACAGTATAGGCACCGTTTACGAGATGCAGACGTTTAAATACATTTGACTGGTCTACATAGTAAATATCTTGGCGATACTCACGGATGGGCGCGAGCGTTAGGCCATCCTTATTGGTCAGTATAAAAGTGGTGGCACTTCCAACATCAAGTACGCGATCAGTTATGGTGGTCTGTAGATAATGTTGAGCGTTATTAAGCCCAGCAGTAGTCACAACAAAACTCGTGTCAGCTCGACGAATTAGCAATACATCGGAGCCTGCTAATAGAGTATCTCCGCCGCAGACTGTTGTGCCGGCAGCAACCTCATCCAATCCCGATAGTGGGAATGTCATACCAGTTATTAGGTCCGCCAATGTTAAGCCTGTACATTCATCTGGCTGAACGGCCAGCACAGTACTATAGACTTCAAGTCGGCCATAAAAACCTGCCAACCGTATCTCATTTTTCAATAAATTGGTGGCGTAGCGACCGTTCTCAATCATCTCGCTGTTTAATTCCACGATGCGGTTGCTGCGAGACGAGCTAAGGGTAACGTCCAATATGAGCCCAGAAAGAAGGATACCCAGAGTCATGGCGATCATCAGCTCTACTATGGAAAACCCTGCGGTAGATTCGGATTTTTTTATCATATTTACCCACCTAAGTCCGGCATTTGCAGTAAATAGGTCACAGCGCGTCTTAATTTACTGGCTGAGCCTCCATAGCTTGTATTGCCACAGGTTGTGGCTATGGGAGCGACGGTTTCCACCAACCCTTGCCACACTACAGAAACCCTATAAGCTTCATTAACGTCATCATAGGCTATGCATCCGCGGGCATTTAGCAAACCACCAACATTGTTGCCGGCGGAGACTTCACCAGCACCTTGCAGTAAACTGCTCCAATCATTTACCGCACTAACCACCTGCGCTTGGGTGTCAGCTGTACCGTAACTGGAGCAACTATAGGCACTGGAATAGCCTGTTCCAACTTCGACAGTGGCTAACCCATAACAGCCCCGAGCTTCCGGGTTAGAGCGAATTTGATCGACCATGTAGTCCACTAGGTTTAGCGCATACACCCTCTGATAAACCTCGATCTGAGCCTGTTGGGCGCGACTTTGCAGGGCGGCATATCCGAGTAGACCAATAGAAAAAATCAACAGGGTAACCAGTACTTCGATCAAGGTGAAACCTGAATGTCGAGAGTCTTTTACGCTGCCTCTATGGTCACTTAATTTAGGTATCACAGCTTAATCCCTCGTTGATTACAGTACTGCCAGACATGCTAATAGAAACAACGTACTGCATAATATTTTCGCTTTTAGCTTTATCACAGAAGGTCATGGAAATCCGGCCAACAGTAGGGCGGCCAGTTTTTCTAAATGTAATTAACGTGCCTGAAGCGCTCTCAACTGCATCAAAATCAGCAGCGCTTGAATAAACACTAAGGCAGGCTCCTGTGCCTCCGCAGTCGGCGTACATGTCGGTTGAGTCTGTAGTGACAAACCAACCATTGGACCATGTGGTATTAGCTTTTAAGAAAACGTCAGAATTGCGCTTCACTGATTCAGAACGGGCCTGTAATACCGCTGACCGAAAGTCTCCTGCGAGACCTTTGACTTGCTGCTGGCCAATGAACTGAGTAAAAGACGGTACGGACAAACTCAACAATATTCCCAACAACGCAACGGTGACCATTAATTCAACCAAAGTGAATCCTCTGGGCGTTTGCACGATTGGGTTTTTGAGCGGTGACTTAATCATACCAAGCTACGTTTTTCTGGTTGAGATGATTGACTGTTAATGTGTCACTGCCCGCCTGTGCACTTCCGACAACAGGAACAGCCTGCACGGTAAACGTAGGTGGAGAAGCGGTATTCAGCACGTTGACTATAGTAACTGTGTAGTTATCACTAACTCGGGCGATTGGCGCCGAACCCAACGTGGCTAGATCACTTGCATAACCGCGATTATCCAACATAAATTGGTGCTGTAGACTTGATAATTCGAGAACATATTCTTGGGCTGCCGCTTTATTGGCACGAACCACATATCGTTGATAACTGGGGTAGGCCAGTGAGGCCAAGACAGCAATAATGACTACCGTAATCATTAATTCAACTAACGAAAAGCCCTTATTGCTCTTACAAGTATCCATACTTTCTATCCGCCCTAATAATTCTTGTAGAGACTCTTTGACTCTAGCTGGAACGCATTAATATTACATTTTATGCAATAAGCTTAATTTATAGCCACTCAATCGCGTCAGTCAAGTATCCCACTAATGTAAATTGGATAGACGAGATAAGCTGGCAAATCGTAGCAACTAGATACAGGACAAACTGTGATAAGTATCACAGAAGATTAAGTGACCTAGTCACATGTATAAATCACGATAGATGTTTTTTTGACAAGAATAAAAAGGAGCCTTCAGGGGCAAAGGACTTAAAGTGCTTTAAGTGTAGCAATGATTTTATAGGTTACGACCACTAGTTAATAAACTTTTTAGCTAGTGCTCTGTTATTTAATCTAATTAATCGACAGTACTATTGGCTATTATTAGCATTACTGGCACCGCCCAGCATAATACCAATCCAACGAGATTCTGGCTGATTTTCCAGGGCAATTTTAATCATAATAGTTAGGGGAATAGACAGGAGCATCCCCACAGGGCCAAGCACCCAACCCCAGAGTACCAAAGATACAAACACGACTAATGGCGAGAGGTTCAATCCTCTACCCATCCAGCGCGGCTCAATCGCGTTACCCATCACCAGATTAACGACCACAAAGCCACCCAAAGTGAGGCCTGCATGTAAAACGCCCAGCTGTACCAGCGCCAACAGCACCGCAGGAACCGCCGCAATAAACGAGCCTACCGTGGGAATAAAGTTAAGCAAAAAGGCCAGTAAACCCCATAAAATCGCGTAATCGACACCGAGAATCCATAGCCAGATAAAAATAATCAGGCCTGTGAGCAAACTAATGGCTGCCTTGATCGCCAAGTAGCTGTGCACACTGTCGGAGAATTTGGTTAGCCAGACCTGAGAGACATCGCTCCCTCGAGCCAGGCGCAGCTTCTCACCAAAACCTATGTTCTCTGCAAGAATAAAAATTACCGTCAGCAGAATCATCACTGCATTGGTCATAACATTGCCAAACGACGCCAAAGTACTGCCAACCAGCTTCATTACGGCACCTGGATCAAAGCTACTCTGCCATTGCTGCGCATCTATCTCGACGCCACGCACCATTAACCACTGCTGCACGCCTGTGCTCATGGCCGACAGTTTGTCCGAGTAGATGGGAATATCCTGACGAAAGTCGGTGAGTGATGAGCCAATCACCGCGGCCAGAATCAGCCCCACCAATAAGATCAGCATAACCACCAGCGCAATCGCCACACCACTGGGGATGCGGAAGCTTTTTAACCAGACCAGTACTGGAGAAACAATCATGGCGATAAACACCGCCAATAAAAATGGTACCAGGAGCGGTCCCGCCATTTTTAACCCAGACACAACGATCACAAAGGCAGCAAAAACTACCAAAAATCGGGCAATGGGAGATGTGTTCTCGGTCATGGGGCTTACCTCTAATTGTTACTGCGATAAAAGCACTTCAATAAAAGTGCCTATTCTAACGTACTTAGATGATTGAGTATTTGCTGTAACTCTCGACGACCAGCGGGAGAAAACCTTACCAGCCCATGCTCTGCAGTTATTTCACTGACCTCTAACATAGCACATTGAACCCGAATTTTATCAAGCTCAGGGTCATGTCTAATGGGCATACCCACAAAAATATCCCAATCCGTGGTGCTGGCGGTTTCTGCCAGCACAGATTCTAACAGGCGTTGAACATTTATCGCTTCAACACGATAAATCGGCAGTCCCACATAGCGAAAAACCAACAGTGCCAGCATCACCACGATAAAGGTCAGAGCCACCGTAATAATAAAATTCATCCGCATGCCTCCACTTAGGGAAAGAACAGTAACTTAAGCGCCATTAACAATGTAATCACCGTGATAATCGGCTGCACAAAACCCGCCCCACGTTTCATAACAAGGTTAGAACCCAATCGTGCACCTATTACCTGAGCCACTGACATACCTATGGCCAGCTGCCAAAGCACATAGCCGCTAAATACAAATATAAGTGCCGAGGTGCCATTGACCGCCAGAATCATCAACTTGGTTTCAGCGGTTGCCTTGACCAGATTATGACCCAGCAACCAGACAAACAAAAACGGCATAATCGAACCCATGCCCGGGCCAAAAAATCCCCCATAAAACCCCATACCCAGTGCTGCGGTACAGGCAAACCATCGCTGGCTTACTTTCTGTGGGTGATCTGTTTCGCTAACCTTAGGAGAGAATAAAAAATATAACGCAATAGTCAACAGCAGAAAAGGAATGAGCTTGGTCAAGGTTGCACCGTCGAGGCTCTGTACCAGAAAAGTGCCCGCCACAGACCCCAGTACCGCCATAGCAACGGCACTGTAAAGGGGCTTAATATCAAGATGACCTTTACGGAAGAAATTCCAGGCCGACGAAAGAGTGCCCAGTGAGCTTTGCACCTTATTGGTGGCCAATGCGTTTAATGGTGGTAACCCAGCCCAGAGTAGAGCGGGCAATGTAAGAATGCCCCCAGAGCCGGCAATCGACGAAATAAGGCCCGCAAAAAAAGCCACGCCAACAAGAATAATCTGAGTATCTAAAGCTATTTCCATATAAGTAAGCGCACACTAACTTAATTAAAATTGATCGGGATATCTGCCTTTAAACTGACCGTAGTATTCAATAATGGCGGCAACATCAGCTTCATTATCACCGGTGGGCTCAAACATATCGCCCAATACGATACGCTTATTAGGGAAGTCTAATGCACCCATTTGAATCTTGCAGTTGTTCTCTTTGGCGATACGTAAAAAGCCCGTTTTCCACTTCTTTGATTTTTTACGGGTACCCTCAGGAGCCACCACAATAATCACGCCTTTATCTTTTTTAACCACCTCATTAACGTAGCCCATTACCGCCTCAGGCTTGTCGCGATTGACGGGGATACCGCCCAGCCAGCGCATAAACCAAGCAAAACCAGGGAAGAAAATTGTATGTTTTCCCAGCCAGCGCACACGAGCATTGATACCCAGTACGGCAGTGATGCCATACACAAAATCCCAGTTACTGGTGTGAGGTGCGGCCACAATGAGTAAACGTTCGGCGTCTGCAATTGAGCCTTCAAGGCTCCAGCCAATAACGCTACGATAAAAGGTACGACCAAACCAACGCGTAAGTGCACTGCGATTAGTCCGTAAATGCTCGGGACACTGGTCTTGGGATACGGGAACTATCGTTTTACTCATGCCTTGCCTCTTATCAGAGTTCTTGTTGTTATTGTTTAATCAATGTTCACAAACGCTAGTGCTCTCTTGTTGCTCGAAAGGCTATCTCGGGATGCCGTTCTGTCGCCAGCGATAAATTAACCCGAGTGGGCGCCAGATAGGTCAGATGACCACCGCCATCCAACGCCAGATTATCTTCAGCCTTATTTCTGAATGCCTCGAGTATTTTTCTGTCGTCGCATTCGGTCCAGCGGGCGGCATGAACATTAACCGCTTCATACATAGCGTCTACGCCGTATTCTTCGCGAAGACGATACGCAACAACATCAAACTGCAGCTGACCCACCGCGCCCACAATCACGTCATTATTGCGGAAGGGGAAAAATACCTGAGTACTGCCCTCTTCTGATAGCTGACGAATACCGTTTTGTAGCTGCTTGGCTTTTAAAGGGTCTTTTAAGCGAATACGCTTGAATAATTCCGGTGCAAAGTGAGGAATACCACTGAACTTGAGTGCTTCACCATCAGTAAAGGTGTCGCCAATCTGAATAGAGCCATGATTGTGCAGGCCAATAATATCGCCGGCCACCGCCTCTTCCACAGAGATTCGTTCACCCGCTTTAAAGCTAAAGGCATCGGAGACGCGCATATCTTTGCCGGTGCGCACATGTTTCATCTTCATACCTTTGGTGTATTTACCCGAGCAAATACGTAAAAAGGCGATGCGATCTCGGTGTTTAGGGTCCATGTTTGCCTGTATCTTAAACACAAAGCCACTAAAATTAGCTTCACTAGCCACTACTTCCCGGTCGAGGGTCTGACGCGGTTGAGGCTCGGGAGCCCAGCGCACAAAGTCATTGAGCATCTCGCGAATACCAAAGTTGCCCATGGCTGTACCGAAAAATACCGGTGCTAGCTGCCCAGACAGAAATTCATCCATATCAAACAGATTAGTTGCGCCCTTCACTAGCTCTAACTCTTCAAGTACATCATCCACATAGGCACCCAGCGCTTCGCGGGCCTCTGGAGACTCGAGGCCTTTAATCTGGATATCATCGGATAAGGTATGCCCCTTACCCTGCACATAGACGTGAATAGTGTCGGTATAAAAGTTGTAGACCCCACGAAACTCACGGCCCATACCAATAGGCCAGTTAATCGGTGCCGCTTTAATCTTGAGGACGCTCTCTATCTCATCGAGCAAATCAATAGGGTCGCGGATATCCCGATCCATCTTGTTCACAAAAGACAGTATGGGTGTATCCCGCAAACGGCATACATCCATTAGCTTAATAGTTCGTGCTTCAACACCCTTGGCGCCATCAATTACCATTAATGATGAATCCACAGCGGTTAGCGTGCGATAGGTGTCTTCAGAGAAATCTTCGTGACCTGGCGTGTCCAGTAGATTGACCATGCAATCGTTATAAGGAAACTGCATTACCGAGGAGGTAACCGAAATACCCCGCTCTTTCTCCATGGCCATCCAGTCGGAGGTCGCATGGCGATCACTCTTGCGACCCTTTACAGTGCCCGCCACCTGAATCAGGTTGCCTAACAGCAACAATTTTTCCGTGATGGTGGTTTTACCCGCATCTGGATGCGAAATTATAGCAAAAGTACGTCGAGCCTTGATTTCATTGAGAAAATTACTATCTGACAAACCTTAAACTCCGAATATGTACGCAATTATGTACGCAACTGTAAATCTACCTTGCCCCAACAATATAGGAGCTAAAAAATGACGGGTATTTTGCCCTGAAATGAACTTGAAGTCAGGTAGTATCCAAAACTTAATCAATTATTTATCTGCTGACATCCTTTTATAGGGGCTGCCATGCCAGCCGAGAGTGCTTTTATAATTTTGGTACTGAACAACTGGCTCCAAACGTAAATGAAGTAGACCTCAGAGGCCTTATTGCGTCTTCTCTTCATGCATATCATTTAGCTTAAGCCCTTCTCTGAGTTTATAGCTATTTCTCTTGCCATCTTCCAGCAACCCAATCGCATGAAGGTTTTTCAAAACTTGCTGAATAACACTGTGGTCAACACCATATTCAGCTGCTCTGAGCTTACGAAATACCGGTGGCACTTGCCCACTCAATATATCGCAGATTAACTGAATAACGGCTTGCTGTGCTGCCAGATTCAATTGATCACTATTGTGGATAAAAGCGCCTTTGCCATCACTATTCGCTCGACCACCCGCCTTCATATCGGCTCTAAACACCTGCACCAAACTAATCATGCCTAGCGTACTAACTTCCAACAACAAACTAAGAACGCCATAACCAATGATTCTGGCAGTATCCACACTGACATTCATCGCCTCCCCCACCTGCTTAAAAAACTGAGCCGTTGGCACTTGCTCTGCGGCGTTTTCCCTACCAGCGGATGGGAGTCGCTCAATCAGCACATTCAAAGAGACACGAAGTTTCGCAATGGTATTAGCATCACCTTCACCGGCTTCCCATTGTTTATGATAGGAGCTGTTTAAACGGTTATCCAACAAGCGCTCATGGTGAGAGATTTCTTGGGTAAGACCTTCAATCCGATGCTGTAGCGCCACATATTCACCGGTGTTAGTCTGCGCTTCCTGTAATAAACTAGCCTCTGACGACATAAAAAAGGCACAACTTGCCAACCAGGAAAAAGTCATTAAAGTGAGACTGAGCCCCACGAAATACGGGCTGCGTTGACGCTGCGCCCAAAATAGGTATTTCCCTATATCGATACAACAACCAATTAGCACAAACAATACTGCCAAAAACACTGTTTTATTGACACCATCAGGTTCTGACAACACATGAAGGCTAACCCCCGACAATGACAGTGCAAACAGCCCCGTCAATATCATGCTAACCAAACAAAAAATAGATTGGGCAACCTGTGTTAAACGCAACATGAGAAAGACTCCATATAGCATTTATGTTCAGTGAACAAAGGCAGGGCATGACCTACCAGAGTTCTTATTCCACCGATCCACGGTACTAAGGGCTTTCTCACAACAAACCTCTTTTGTGAAAGGCTAAACGACTGCTTAGCCAAACCCTCATACTGTCTGTCACAGTTGTTATCTGCGAGTAAAAACGTTTCACACCTGCTGAACCATTTCTTCAAAGAGCGGAAGTACGTCCCAAGTACTATGTGACCGACCGCACACTACAAACAATTATTTATCCTAAATAACTTGATTCTGAATAGATTGAATTTATTACGTCTATCTAACAACCCCTAACTAAATAACTGTCTTCCCATTCTGGACAGTTTCTCTGCGCTTTTTTGTTCTCACATCAATAATATGGAATTCTGGGCTGTTTCTTGTAACGGACTACACAGGTAATTACATATGGTTAATTTTGAAGATAAAATGTGTCAAGCCGCCGCCCATTCACTCATCGCTTCACTGGAATCTCTGCAATCTATTCACTTCAAAGATAATAACCTCCCCGACAAACTCATTTCGATATTGTCTGAACTCAACCTGTCTCAACAAAAATGGCTCATTCATCGTGCTGGAAATTATCTAACACTGGAGCTAGATTCCTTAGCTTTAGAACGACAACTCAAGGAGCTGGAGAACAAACAAGAAGTACATGAACTGGAAAACACCTATTTACTGCTAGGCGCACCTCGAACATTGATGCGCCGTCTTTTTGGCATGCATGCTTCAGAATTTACCCGTCGCCGCGAGATACTCGACTTAAAAGGCGTCAGTATGGGACGCCCACCACAGTGCGATGAGGCAACGGAGCATAAACTCTGGCTGCTATGGCAATCCCACGAAGAATTAGACATACGCCATCGATTTATCACCATAGCTGAAGAAGCCAATCTTGACCTACACATGGTTTGGGGCGCTTTGCGGGAATTTATTGATGCCTAAGCTGATATAGCTATAAACCTTTGCTGCATTATAGCTGGTTTAAACGCCATTACATTACCACTCTCAATAGCATATAATGCATAGTGTCGCTTATGGTCTTTTTAGCGCTATAACCATCGAGGATGGGTATAAATGCGTATACTTAAATTACTCTGTAAATTGATAATAATAGTGCTAATTGGCACGCTAGAAATATGCTGGTCTGCGTTTTTATTTTTGATCGACCTTATCGATGGGGAGGAAGAGGAAATTTTAGAGCGCTCTCCCACTGAAAAAGTTTGGTTTAATTACCGCACTGGTGAAACCGACCCTTTCAGACGACCTGATGGCTTATATGATATTAGTGAATTATATGACGACAACTGGTAAAAAAATGTCTATAGAACACGCGCTCTATAGACATTGATAATGGCGCCTAAGCAGCCTATTTTTCCTTATACCAATTTCAATTAATCCTCATGTGGCAGTAAAATCGTAATCACTGCCTCCCTTGAATCACCTGGCCCAACAATCAGCTTCAACGTGATTAATTCAGCTTCCATCGACCGCCCATCTTTCGGCACTCGATACAGTTCAAACAAGATTCGATCTCCTGAACTCTTGTTTGTCCGAACAGCAAAGGATGCCATATAAAGCACATCCCATAATCGACCCGATTGATCCTGATGGATCTTTTGTTGCTGACTATCATCATCCGTCCATGCGACACAATCTTCCCAGGCTCCAGCAGTTAGAACAACCGGCCACTTAAAACCGGCTTCCTTAGCCATTGAACCTGAGTCAATCAATACACCGTCCTCAATCGCTTGAGCACGGGTGTAAGTATAAATAACATCGCCAAACAATGATTCATCGGTTGGTTTACTTGAAGTATGACTCATAGTGTTTCTCCTGGATTGGATAAGCACCGGGGTATACTTCCGCCCTGTCGAGGAAGAAAATACTTCCCCGGCAGGGTGGTGGGAACGGTAGCTCCCAATAGAAAAAATAATCAACACCTAGAGAACGATAATTCTAAAGGTGCAGATGCTCTGCCAATTACAAAAGCCCACGCTCTGCAAACGAAACAACGCTACTATCACCGACAATCAAATGATCTAGCACCCTGATATCCATCAGTGCCAAAGCCTCTTTTAATCGCTCAGTAATACGCTCATCAGCAACACTTGGCTCCGCCACACCGGATGGGTGATTGTGTGCAAAAATGACAGCGGCGGCATTTACCTTTAACGCAGATTTAACCACCTCACGAGGGTAAACATTGCAACCATCTATCGTACCCACAAACAACTCCTGATATTCAATCAATCGATGTTGGCTGTCTAAAAACAAACAACAAAACACTTCTTGTTGTCGTTCCGACAATTGCAAATGCAGATAATCCCGTGTAGCACTGGGTGAAGTAAACACCTGATCGCGTGTTTGCAATCGTGCGTAGAGCAAGTGTTTGGCTTCTGCAATCAGTTGGTTTTCCTGCTCAAGCGTCGTATCGGTAGCATACATTTCGCTTGAAGGTTTAACGCTTTTCATAAACTGTACTCCCAAAAAACAAAGGGAACACAGCCAGTTCTTATGGGAACGGTGGTTCCCATAAGAGAAGAAAAAGAACAACAGGTTGAAGTATCAACGCTGCTGTTCCGATGGTTTTCTATCCATTGACTGCCTGAGCAGATGTATCCTGATTATCAAAGGTGCGCGTGTCTTCATAGACCTGCTCACCATTAATTTTCAAAGACAATATCCGTGTCAGAAATCCACCGATAGTCGCCCCCAATTCACCGGCATGCTTACCTTGTTTATAGATAAACGGCTTAGCGCGAGGGTTGGCCATTTTAAAACGAACGATTACTTTTACATCCTCGTTATCAATAGCCTCGCGGTGCTCCAATACCACTTTAAGCACAGTTTCCGACGCAATAATGAGATCGTGATACTCATAATGCACATCGTTTTCTGGCCCTTGGATTACGGCAACTTGCACGGCGTGACGGCTAGGTTTTCCCTCGGCACCGAATTCACGGACACCATTGAGATAACCAATACCGCTGGCGTACTCGTTAAAGTAACGAACTTCCTCTGCGGGAGCAGTGGTGTTCTCGGATGTTTTTGTTGCTTGTTTAGCTGGTTGACTCATAGCAGTTCTCCTGTTTTATGAGTAAATCAAAAAATGGGAACGGCTGACCCAAAGGGGCAACAAATCCCCCGGTTGGGTGAGTAAACTAACTGACCAATCAGCGCTTCAGTAGAAGCCACTGCACACCACGCTGCTGCGTTGATCACGGTGTAAAGGTGCCTTTGACCTGGCAAGGTGCTATTGAGGCAGCAATAGCGACTGTGTGTCTCAATAAGAAATTGTGTACTACGACCTATCATTTTGATTTCCCTTTCTTACTCGACGCTCCCTTCGTACCTTTGAAGCGGCCTCCCAAACGCAAACCGATACGGCCAGCTCCTGATGTACCACGCCCTAAGGCCGAAGTTACACCATCCAAATACGAAGCCGCCCGAACACCCGCCAAACCAAGATAAAGCGATAAAATAAGTGGCAGCGCAAGATATAACGATCCCGTTAAGAAATTAAGAATGATGCGTTTCAAGGTTAAGTCCGTGCTGAATAAGGTAGTCACACTGCCAGGGTCAGGATACAGCGCTTGAATTAAATTCTGATCAACCCACCACGAAAAGAACCAAAGCACTGTCCAAAACTTCACGGAAAATAAAATCATTGCTCCTAAAATTAACAACGAAAATTTATACCGACTCAATAAAATAAAAAACGGCAGTAGCGTGTACAGCCCCATCAACACAAGTGATTGCATCATCGGAGCCGCTTCAAGAAACACCCGCAAATAAGCGGCAAACGAAACACTGGTTTTACCCAGACCGTAAGCAGCTAATCCCTGCTGAGCTGCATTTTGTACCGACACCATAATGCCCGGATCACCCACACTGAAATCGACCATATTGCCATAAGCAAAATCATAGCCCCGTGTTGTCCAGCGCGGTGGCGAATTAATTAACGCCATTTGAATAATCGCATCCCGGCGTGGTGCGGGGTCCCAACCCGGCTCTGCCGCAGCAGACAGTAAATCCAAATCGCCCAATTCACTGAGAATAGATTGTTGAATGCCCTGCCACCACTGCGTACAAAATGGCTTCCCATAAATAGGGGCATTACTGGCATCCCACTCTACGTCCCTGAGTGCTGACCACGGATAACCTTCGCGCACCGAATCGGCACGAATCACAGTGTAATACCCCGGTATTTCCTGATAGACATGAGAACCGATCCAATCAGGATCAGTCACACCATAGCGGTTTAACAAATTAGTAATGGCCGCACTGGTAGGTCGCTCCGCCAAATATTTAGATCGAGCTTCAACAAAACAATCCCTGAAAAAATCATTAATTTCATGGCGTAGCTTGGGATCACTGATTTTGGCATCGATCAGTTCATCCACATAACCCCGATAGTTTAAAGTCGGTGGCACTGATTCCATCACCGCTCGGTTAAACCCTGAACTAAAGCTCATCACTGCGAACCAGAACACCGGCACCTTGACGGTCGCAGGCGCACCACTGAACGAGATACCTCCACCATAGGTAGTACGAGAATTATTGACCGTTGCTACCGGTTGTACAGGCGATCCAATCAAAGCACGCGGTGTAAAAGACAAATCCACCGCATTCAACGGCGTTGCCGGTACAGCAGCAATCACGATGACAAAGAACGCCACAAAAAACTCGACTTCAATAATACGCAACGTGGTATTGCCCGCTTCTTGCGCATCTTCCCCCGCATAAGAGCGAATAATCGTATCCAGCAAGATACCCAGGAACGGCAAAAAGACCATGCCAGTCGCCACCAACACATCCCAGATGTTGTTGTAAAACAGCCAACCAAATAAGGTAGTGAATAACTCAAGCGTACTATCAACGGCCATCGTCTACCCCACCCACCGGAATAATGCGGCCAAAGGGTCTTGAACAAGTAGCAGCTCATACAACACAATCAAGATGATGAGTGGCCGACGACTCACGGACTGCTCACGGCATGTGGACTGGCGGTAATTGATGACGAGTCTAACTAAATGAGGCCATGACAACAGCAATACGCCATAGCCAAAACCTCGCCACAAGGCCCAAGGTAATTGATTAAATTTCTGCTGAACAGTTTGATGCCCTTCCCCCATCCATAGTGCCACCATAAACCCGACGACCAGTAACACAACAAACCCCATCAGCGTCCAAAGCCACAACAGACATTGCCCTTTTAGGGTTGTGAATTTCATTATTGCACCCCGCCATTTTTAAGGGGTCGAGAATCCGATGACACCGCTGCCGGTGTATTCACCGACGATTGACGAGTCGCATTGTCTCGCAGCAACAACTCAATCACGGTGGAAGTAACAAACTGATTGCGTATGTTTTTTTCAAAAATAACATTGCGGATTTCACTGTCCAATTCATCCAATGCCAGCGTAATTTCGTTTTGAGCAATTTTATTGGCGGCGACGTAACCCTCTTTACGACCGGCCAATAATAATCGGCGGATAATCATCGCCTCTTCCATCACTCGCGCTTCAGCGATTTCCTGTGAAAATTTATTAATCAAAATCGATTGCTCTTGTGGTGGCAGATTGCGAATAGCCAAAACAACTTGCAAGGTGATCGCAATACCGGGGGCTTCAACCTCCTCCAAGTTCTCACGAGTGGGCTGCGTTGCACCAGCGACTAAACTCACTAATAACGGGATAATATCTTCGGCGGTCTGTTCAATATGGGGTATTAAACCCTTGCCAGGGAGAGCACCCCGACGACAGGTTTCACACAAACCCACTTCAATTTCACCCAGCACCTCATTGATCCATTCATCAACCTCATTCGGGCCAGTAAAATGCCGATACAACGGCGCACTGCTGGGCAAATCACTTTGAGTTTCAGGTGAGCGCTGCGACAAGATATTCAAACCCGCACTGGCTACATCGGACAGCACATGAATAGGCGGTTGGTTAGCGCCGCCTTGGCGTATGCCCCCTACCCATTCAATACCGTCTTCTGGCGCGTCTTCGGCATCCTCTACCGCTTCGTGTATATTGGCACCACCCACACCCACCGATTGCTTCCATGAATCGCCCCAACTCATCGTAATCCACTCATCATAGGGATTGACGTTTTGGCTAATTTCATACTGAATACGCTCGCAACTTTTAGTCGCTAATGAAAAAGCTTCATTGGCACGTAGCAGTGCATTTTGAAATAAGTCATATAAACCCGGATTGGCTTTTTGTAGAATATAGCCGGGTAAGTTGGCAATGGCGGCAGCGGCTGCCAGTTCAATCGCATTAACCGCGTTATCCAAACCATTTCTAATGTTATCCATTGAGCTTTCAATAGCCACCATCGGATCAAAGCCACTACAGCTAAGAGCAGAAGCCTGGGCGTTCAACGAGAAATCAATAGTGGTAATATTGAGGCTAGGAGGAATAGCAATATCTCGACCACCGCCTATTTTGTAATAAAACAGGCTGTCATCGTTAGGCGCTTCTTCAGCCAACACAGAAGAGCACATAACACAAAGAGAAAGAGAAAGACCAATAACCACAAGGTAATCATGACAACGCTGAACAGATGCGTGGTTTATATTGTTCATAAACACACCTCCACCGGCACCGTAAACAAATACGCCCCTTTAGCTTCGCAACACTCATAAGGTCGCCACAGCGCAAACGCATAACGGTTATCTTCCGATTGCCTGCCCGTAGACCATGACTGTGAATACACATCGTTTTCACCAAAGGCATAGCACTGCGTATCGACTTTGGGAGCCAGCATTTGCCAAACGCCGGTGTCAGGATCGTTCTCGACCAGCTCGCCGGGAAGCCAAGTGCGGTTATAGTTATTGCCATTCAATGGGTTATAAATATGCGGTTGCTGGGTTTGCGTCACGATATTACCCACACGCTGCGCAACAACAGCGGCAGCTTTCACATCGTCCTTTTGGTTGATAAAACCTGTGCGAGGCCACACCGGCCCCCATTGCTGCTGAATACCGGAGCCAACAACACGGCGGCCTGGCAGCAAGTTAAGCAGGTACAGCATTTCGGGTAGTCCCAAACGCCATACCAGCGCATCAAAGCCCGATGATAAATAGGGCTCCATCGATTCCGCTTCTGAAGGGCAGTAATAACCACTGTCCGCTATTGAATCCGTTAATGAACTAAACGGGTGACCAATTGCCGTGGCTTCTTTGAAGCGTAAACTGTGATCAGTATTGGGATTGCCGCCTTCAACTCGGTGTCCACCGCCCACAAAGGCATCGTGAAAAAGCCCCACAAAACTATCAGCTCCCTGACTTTCCAATGAACCGTATATTAATTGCGCTTCCTCCCACGGATTATCACCTGGCTCATCGTAAACACTGACAATAAGATCGGGGTTGTAATGACTCACCCGGATGCTGGTTTCAATTTCACACTCATAAATACTGCATCTCAGCCAAACACACACGCCGGTAATACAATAATTTATGCATGTTTGATCCAATGTCATTGCGCCGGTAATGTCGCTTAGCGTTAATGTTGTTGGCTCTAATTCCACGGCTTGTAGCCTGTGACTCGACAACAAGAGAATTATCAATCCGGCGCTAAAGCCTTTCCACGCATACTTAGTCATCAGCAACCACCTCCTGCGTTTCTTTCAACCAGTGGCGATACCGTTTTGTTGCCGCGTACAAATCCGTCACCCCGTAAACAATCACTTGCTGATCAAAAATAACAGCAGGGTAACGATCCAGACCGTATTGCATCGAGAGGATTAATGCTTGATAAGCCTCACGCAATTCCGTGTTTAATTGTGACTGCCCAACGCCCGCAATACGCTGCTTCATAAGAGCCAAGGCCTTATCTTCATCAGCGGGTAAGTTTTTGCCTAAGCGCTGCTCAATACGATCAACAGCATCCAAATTAAACAATCGATGAGGAACGGTGACACCCGAAAGGGGAAATTGGTCTGACGTAATGACAACAGTGGAATGAGGAACAGCAACCTCATCGGCATAAGAGGCAAATCCTGTTATCGCACACGTGATTAATAGTGCATAGCGCCGAGTCACTTGAAACACTGATATTTCTCCTGAAAATACTCAATGTCTCGATGATGGGCAATCTGGGGTAAAAAAATAACAATTAACGGTACAGGCAGAAAAGAACGTTAAAGTATTAGTCATCGAATAAGCTGTAGTGAATAAGCTGTAGTGAAGAATAGCTGTAGTGACTCAAACCCGATCTGACATATTTGGAAACAGGTCGCGATATACCCTGACAGACGGCTAACGCCTATTAGCTGCCAGTCATCATGCTAGAAAACAGGCTTTTCGTTAGGCAGCTCAGTACCAGCAGCAGGCGCTAGGCGTAACCGTGTCAACAGCCAGAAACGAGCAAAAGTAATTCCTATAAATCCCACTCGAATCAAATTACTAGGGTTTTGATTCATTTTACTGTGCTGACAAGATGAAAAATCAAGGGGTTAGCTGTGACTCGTAATGCTATTCGAGCCAAAAATTACAGCGATAAATGGGCTGCCGTCAGTTACTGTTACTATAACTGCGCAGCATCATTAGATCCTCAAGAAGCATTAAAAATGCAGCACACCTGAAAATCACTTTTTTCTTTTTCAGGTGTGCTGTCAGAAAGAATTTAGGCCCTAATTATTAGGGCCTCCAATCGGTAACGCTTGCTCTACGGGACTGACATAAACCCAGCCTGAGATATTCGGTCCAATTCGCCCCGATTTACGAATAATGCCGGTGACTTCATTAACTTGCGAATCTTCGCAGACCAATGATATTCGAATCTCCGAAATAACGACCCCGGCATCAGTAGAATAATCCTGTTCAGATTCGTTTAGAGGTTTTAAGGTGCCTTTTACATCAAGCAAGGTAATATTTTTATAACCGGCGTCACGCAATGCTTCGACGACAGTGGAGGAACGGACATGGTGTATAAACGCTTTAATTTGTTTCATTATCTTACTCCACGATTTGAGTAGTTGTTTGTGTTTGAGTAGTTGGTATGGCCACAAAGGCGATACTCCTCTGTGGCCAGTGTATTAACCGTTAAGAGGCCATCACATCCTCGCTATTTCCTACAATGTCTTTTGGTTTGCGATAAGCCATGCGGTACAGACCTGGCAGAACCAGCAGCGTTAATAGTGTGGAGGAAATAATTCCTCCTATAACCACTGTTGCTAAGGGACGTTGAACTTCTGCGCCGGTGCTGGTGTTAAGGGCCATCGGCAGAAAACCCAGTGCGGCAACCAGAGCGACCATCAGTATTGGCCTTAATCGCAACATCGCACCTTGTTGAATGGAAGTGATGATATCGTCGCCTTGATTCAATCTGTCTCTAAACGCCGATACCATCATGACACCCGTAAGCACGGAAACACCGCACAGTGTAATAAAGCCGACGCCTGCGGTGATGGAGAGTGGAATATCTCGTAGCCATAGTGCGATAACGCCGCCGGTTAATGCCAAAGGCACACCACTAAAGACCAGCGCCGCATCCTTAGCCGAACCAAAGGTCATCATCAGCAGGGCGAAAATCATGACCAGTGTGATCGGTACTAGCAGACTTAATCGCTCAGTGGCCGATTGCAACTGCTCAAATGTGCCCCCGTATTCCAGCCAATAGCCCGGTGGTAAGGTAACTTGCTGCTCGATCTGTGTTTGCACATCAGCAACAAAACCGCCCAAATCGCGGTCTCGCACGTTGGCACTCACCACCAGTCGACGCTTACCATTTTCTCGGGAAATCTGATTCGGCCCTGGAGCAAGGTTGAGTGTTGCCACTTCATTGAGAGGAACATACCCGCCTTGCGGTAATGGAATAGGCAAGCGCTCTAGTGCTCGCAAATCATTGCGGATTTCTTCTGTCACTCTGACAACAATGGTGAAACGTCGATCCCCTTCAAATATCAAGCCCGCTTCCTCGCCACCTGTGGCCGCTGCAACGATGTCCTGGACATCGGCTACGTTGAGACCATAGCGATACAAAGCGGGGCGATTGGTTTCGACTGACAAGATGGGCAATCCGGAAACCTGCTCAACTTTAACGCCTTCCGCACCTTCAATACCATTGAGTACAGATGCAATCTCTGTGCCTGATTTTAGTAACTGATCAAGGTCATCCCCATAAATTTTAACGCCCAGATCCGATCTAACACCGGAGATAAGTTCGTTAAAACGGAGCTGGATCGGTTGACTAATCTCGAATGCATTACCGGGGATCAGTGCCAGCTTTTCCTGAATTTCTTCCAGTAACTGAGCTTTAGACTTATCTGGGTTTGGCCAGTCTTCATGGTCCTTTAACATCACATAGCCGTCAGAAATATTTGGCCCCATCGGGTCACTGGCAACCTCTGCGGTGCCGACTCGTGAAAAGTAGGTTTTCACTTCTGGAATTTCCAGCACAGCACGTTCAAGTTGAAACTGCATGTCTAGTGATTGTGTGAGACTGGTGCCGGGAATTCGCAAAGCCTGGATGGCAATATCACCCTCATCTAGGTTTGGAATAAACTCGGTTCCCATTTTTGTTGCCAGCCCGCCAATGGCTATAACAAACAGCACTGCACCTGCCAGTACAGCTATACGAAACTTGAGTGCCCAAGCCAGGATGGGGGTATAGGCACGTTTTGATTGGCGAACAATGAGGTTATCTTTTTCCTCAATATGACCGCTCAATAAAAGTGCCACGGCAGCGGGAACAAAGGTGAGTGACAATACCAGTGCAGATAGAAGCGCCATAATCACCGCCATGGCCATAGGGGTAAACATTTTCCCCTCTACCCCGGTGAGCGCAAGGATGGGTATGTTAACCAGAATCACCACCAGAACACTGATTAAACTTGGTGTGAACACCTCACGCGTTGCAGCGAAAACCGTTTGAAAACGTTCGTCTAATTTCAGCGTGCGACCGAGGTGGTGCTGTCGGCCAGCCAGCCTGAGAATACAGTTTTCCACTATAATGACTGCGCCATCGACAATAAGGCCAAAATCGAGTGCCCCCAAGCTCATCAGGTTGGCACTGACTTTAGTTTGTACCATGCCCGTCATGAGCATTAGCATGGATATTGGAATAACCATCGCGGTGAGCAGAGCAGCCCGCACGTTGCCAAGCATCACCAATAAAACGACGACAACCAACACCGCACCTTCGAGTAGATTTTTCTGCACCGTGGCAATGGTTTTATCAACCAGTACGGTTCGGTTATACACTGGATCAGCGGTGATACCTTTGGGGAGTGTTTTATTAATCTCAACCAGCTTGGAAGAAACGGCCTCGGAAACACTACGACTATTGCCGCCGAGGAGCATAACAGCCGTACCCAATACAGTTTCTTCACCATCAAGGGTTGCGGCCCCAGTCCGAAGCTGTTTGCCAAAACCAACTTCAGCGACGTCGGCCACGGTTACCGGAATACCGTCCTTATGGGCGACTATAATCTGTTGGATTGCAGTGATATCCGCGACTTGCCCCGGCGCACGGATTAGGTATTGCTCGCCATTTTTTTCGATGTAACCAGCACCGACATTGGCGTTATTTTTTTCTACCGCGTCGACAATGTCATCAAAGGTCAGTTCGAATGCCAAAAGTCGAGTAGGGTCAGGGGTAATATGAAATTCCTTTTCGAAACCGCCGATGGTGTTAATCTCGGTTACCCCTGGCACCAACCGCAATTGAGGGCGAATTACCCAGTCTTGCAGTGTGCGCAGTGCAGTGGCGTCGTATTTTTCACCATTATCTTGTCGGGCATCGCTGTCCGCATGTACCGCGTAGTGAAAGATCTCTCCGAGGCCGGTTGCAACAGGCCCCATCACGGGCTCGATGCCTGATGGCATGTCGCTTTTGGCTTGCTGCAGTCTTTCGTTAATCAGATTTCGTGCAAAGTAGATGTCTGTTCCTTTCTCAAATACGACCGTCACCTGGGAGAGTGCGTATCTTGATAGAGAACGAGTACTTTCCACATAGGGTAAGCCTGTGATCGAAAGCTCGACCAAGTAGGTGATGCGTTGCTCGACTTCCAGCGGTGAATAACCAGGCGCTTCAGTATTAATCTGCACCTGGACATTGGTGATATCAGGAACGGCATCTATCGGTAGGTTTTGGTAATTCCAAACACCGAGTGCGCTGATGATAAGCACAAAAAACATCACCAGCCAACGACGGGCAATGGAATATTGAATTAGTTTATCGATCATAGTGTGGCCCTTTGATGGTATCGCTCTACTAACTTACAGAGTGCTGATGGCAAATAATGACGCGTATTAAGCGTAATACAGTGGATACTGTTAATGGCCATGTTCAGCATCCTCCTTGCCCATCTCTGATTTCAGAACAAAACTATTTTTCGAGACATAGGTTTCGTCGACGTTCAAGCCAGCCAATACTTCGATTGACTCACCATCAGTGTGTCCCAAGGTAACTGGGCGGGGCTCAAAACCTTCTTCTCCTTGTACAAAAATAACATTCTCTCCCTCCACACGTTGTACCGCTTCGTTGTGAATAACCAAAGGGGCAGCTGTTTCAGACAGGGTGATTTCAGCATTCACAAAAAGTCCCGGCTTCCACAAATTGTCTGAGTTGCTAATCAAGACTCGTGCAATAGTGGCTTGGTTGTTGCTATTCCCCTGAGGCGCGATATAGATAATCTGTCCTTCGCCAGTGATAGGGTTGTTAGTGCTTTTGATATGAACCGTTTGTCCTACCTGCGCCTTGGTCACGTCCTTGGGAAACAGTGACAGGTCGACCCAAACGGTGGAGAAATCTTCAACAACAAAGAGAACTCTATCGGCAGTTTGTTCACCAATATTGGCATGACGTTGTGTGACTACACCGTTAAGTGACGAAACAACAGAATAGGTTTTCAAACTTTCATTGGCTTCAACTGTGACCAGTTTTTCACCTTTGCGGACTTGAGCTCCAATTGTCTTATTCACCGAGCGAATGACGCCATCAAAGCGTGCACTGACCGATTGTATTTTTTCTGCGTTGCTGGCAATAACGCCATACACAGGTAACGTTTCTCGAATATTTCCAGCGCCAACACGAGAGAGGCTAATACCTGCATGCTCGATTTGTTCTTGTGTGAGTTTGATGTGGCCTTCTTCGTGCTCTTCTTCATCACCGTGGCCGGTTTCTGCGAATGCCAGAGTGGACATAAAACAGAACGTGAGATAAAAAATAGTCTTGATGATAGGCGTTTTAATTACATTATTTGATTTCATTGTACTGATCCTGATAATTCGGTTGATTCACCATACTGCTCGGCGGACAAAGGTTCTGCTGTCAGCTGTTCGATTTCGGCTCCATACGTTAATGCGGATGAGGCGGACTCGATTAGCGTGCGCCTGGCACTAAGCAATTCCTGTCTGGCAGAAACATATTCCAGATAGCCGTAACGGCCACGCTGGTAAGCTGCCTGTGTTTCTTTGAGTGCTTCTTCTAGCACAGGAATAATGGTGTTTTGGAGTTCCTTGACGGTAAGAATGGCCTGTTTTCTATTGTGAAAAGCTCGAAATAATTGCGTATGCATGTTGAGTAATGCCACTTCCTTTTGAACAAAGATTTCGTTGCGTTGGGCAAGTGCAGTAGAAACAGCGCCAGAGTTTCTTTTCGATGAAAAGAGCGGCATGCTAAAACCGGCAACCAGGGCTGAGTTGTCGCTTTCCTGAAAACGGCGTACACCGACCGACCAGCTGATATCAGCTCTAGACTGTGTTTTGGCAAGACGCACTTCCGCCTCTTTGAGTCGCTCTTCAGCAGCGAAGATCTGGATAGCCGGGTTTTTCTCCACTTTGGCATAGAGCATTTCAAACTCGACATCAGCACCAAAGTGAAACAAATCACCGTCAATTTTTGCAAAATTTGGTGACGTTTCTCCCCAAAGCGCCGCGAGAGAAACTTTCAGGTACTCAAGTTGCTGTTGAGTGGAGAGCAGTGTGAGGTGTGCCTGTGAGGCCGCAGCCTGGGCGCGTTTTACCTCGGCATCTGGCGTTGCACCTGCGTTGGCACGCTTTGCTACTATGTTTAGTGTTTGGCTGGCAAGTTCATCCGCTTCTTTAGCCAGGGAAACCTGCTCTTGTGCGGTGAGTACATCCACGTAGCGCCGAGTAACTTCACCTAGTAATGCCAACGATTCCACTTGTCGCTGTGCATCGAGAACAGAGCGACCGTTTGAAACAATGCCCTGGCGGGCAGCGCGTTTATCGCCCATTTCCAAAACAGAAGAGAGCGAAACGGTTAGCTCTGCGCCATCAAAACCGCTGAGTTCATCAGAGCCTGAGAAATTCTCAGTTTCCAGGCCGAGTTCATAAGCTGGTTTCAAGTTAGCCGTTTCCAGCTGCCCACCTAGCGCTATGTTGCGAAAGTCAAAAACCTTGAGGGAAGGGTTTTGTTCTAGAGCACGCTTTAGCGCTGTGTTAAGTGTGAGGGCATTGTTTGTAGCTTCAGCCTGAGCAAGAGAGAATTGTCCGCAGAGAATCAGGCCGATAAGTATCAGCTTTCGAAAGCCGATTCGTTTAAATCTTGCGCTTGTCGAAGGCACAGTATTGGGCGGTGCAGTAGATTTCGCCCAATTAAAAATGGACAGGCTACCCGACAGTAAAGTAGCGACGATATTTCGCGTTTGCATAAATCAAATTCCGATTGTAATGAACGATCGTGCACAGTGATTAGCCTGTTACCGGTAGTGGTTTACAGAAATAGCTGTGCGCTGATAAGTATCAGAAATGATTTATACGTTGGGAGGGGGAGTCGGCGGTGCCTGAGCGAAATTGAGTATGTGAGGTTCGTAAATAGAAAATCTCTGGTCGGTCACATCACAGTTCATGGCAGTGAGATGGCCTGAGATACTACTGGTATGACCGTGACAGCAATGCTGGCAATGGTTGTCATTGCCCTCTGATTCTGGCGAAGGAGAATCATCGCTATCCAAAACATGTGCGTATTCTTCCCCGTGAGGATGTTCTCCACCCACAGAATCGACTGCGCCTTCGATACCCATAAAGAGTAGCGAGAAAATAAACAGATAGGAGATAAATGGTCGCAACATAGGCTTTAGTCTATACCATTCTGGAGGGTTTTGCGCGCTACGCTGGTTTCCATTTGGAGTTTGCATTGTGGTGCCTCTCGCTCAGAATCAGATCCACCAGTGCGTATCTCAGAAAGCGCCAGACGAATGACGTGGAATGCAGCGCTCAAATTGAGGCCGGAAATAATGGCGGCGACGATCAGGTCAGGCCAGCGGGATGTTGTTGCAAATACGCCCGCTGCGGCAACCATCACGGCAATATTGCCAATGGCATCGTTACGGCTGCACAGCCAAATAGAACGCATATTACTATCACCTTCACGATAACGGTAAAGCAGTATGGAAACGGCAACATTGACTGCGAGTGCAAGTATTGCCACCGCGCCCATAACAGAAGCGTCAGGGGCACTACCAACCACTGCGCGATAAACGGCGTTGCCTATCACCCATATACCAAAAGCGGCCATGGTCGCACCTTTGATCAGCGAGGCGCGGGCGCGCAGATGTAATGCCATTCCCAATACAAACAGGCTAATAGCGTAGTTGGCTGCGTCACCGAAAAAATCGAGGGCGTCAGCTTGCAGGGATATGGAATTGCCGAGCTGGCTGGCAATGATTTCGACAACAAACATCACAGCATTGGCAATCAAGGCAATCCAAAGTACTCTGCGAAACAGCGGGTCTGCCCCTTGACTTGCAATGGCGGTATCAGATGGGCAGTTAGAGCAGCCAGGCATTAGTCTTCATCCTCACTGTCGTCTGGTTCGCCAATATGGGCGACCATATCTTCAATAACACACTGTATATGTTCGTCTGCGGCTACATAGAAAACCTGTTTACCACGCCGTTCCGAGCGGACTATTCTGGCCGCTCGCAGCAAGCGTAAATGGTGGCTGACAAGTGATTGTGATAGCTCTAGTTGAGCTGCTATGTCAGATACATTAATAGGAGCATGCAAGCATGTCAGAATAATACGCAGTCGGCTGGTATCCCCCATCAAACGAAATAGATCAGCTAACTGCGAAATAGTTTCTTCGGAGCGCATACTGGTGAGAGGACGTCTATTAGGTTTCATGGCAATCTACAAACACATAAACAAGTGTTCATATGTTTGCATGATATGTTTGTTATGTCAACTCCGATTTATGCACGACGCCTCTCGGGAAAAAGTTCAGGGATTTGGACCCGTACATACTATTCTTACCTATGTCTTACTTTTCCACTTGAAAGCTTTTTATCGTTCCACTTCAGCAGGTAATTAGTCGCAACAAGAGCTGCCAGCCTGAATAGGTGGACATTTAACAGAGCCATAAGAACAATATACACAGCAATCCCCCGCCTTTGGCTTCATCACTTGATAGCATTCCTCGCATTCATAGAACCATTGGCAGGCGTCAATTGGCATAGTTTCTAACTTACTATGATTGCAAGTTAGGCAGGTGATTTCAGATTCTAATTTAACTTGATTCATCATACCGCCGCTTTTGTCTCGCAAAACGTTTGAGTTGGCCAGATCACCTCAGATATAGAAACGGCAACCATCATGGTGAGCGCAGCATAGAATAGGTATGTACTCCATCCGTATTTCCAGAGTGGGTATAGCGTAGCAAGGACGGCAACTGGTGGAATGATTGAAAGGGTGCCTCGCCAATGCACCCGATGTTTTGACCAGCTATACATATTTATCACCAGCAAAAAGCCAGCGAATATCGGCAGCAATTTGTTTATCATCACTCCCTCATACTGACCAAGGAAGCCAAGTCCAAGGGCAGCACCCAGTGAGCCAAGCGCTGGAAAACAACCGGCACAACTGAATGCTGCAATTAAAACAGCTCCCACACTAATCTTATCCAAACTGCGCTCAATCACTTTTATTGTCCTCCATACACGGTTGACGAACACTGATGGCAGGGAGTATAAAACCTGTAGTAACCACAGGCTCAAGCAATTATGGCTACCAAACCCAAAACCTTCTCCAGGGGTCAGCTCGCAAAGCACTCTGGTGTAAAAGCTGAGACCATTCGATACTATGAATCTTGTGGGCTAATTAAGCCCCCACTAAGAACCTCTGGTGGCCACCGGATATATTCCGCCGATGATGCCAATAGAGTGACCTTCATCCGGCGGTGCAGGGAATTAGGCTTTAGTCTTAAGGAGGTCAACGGGCTAACTGAATTGGCCTATAACGATGATATAAGCTGTACTCAAGTGCGTGAACTGACGTCTGATCACATTGTTGATGTACAGGGTAAGATAAAAGATTTAAAAAAAATGGAGCGAGTATTGAAGTCAATGATTAACCAGTGTGACGAAAATACCTCGCCTGACTGCCCGATCATTGAGGCGCTTTCTTCCTAACTTTATATCTGATCGAATGACCGTTGTGGGTCAATAGTGTTAGCCCAGAACAAATATGCTGGCCGTCCGAAGCTAGGCCATACTGTTGAAAAACTCCAATATAAGCGATAATACTTCTGTCTGTTTAGATGAGGAGCGATTTTTATGATGGGACAGCTTCCCGCAGCGCAAAATGCGCTGTTCTATGACTTTTCTCTTGAACAACATATCCCTGATAACCACTGTTTTCTGACTGTCAGATGGAGTTTAAACCTCTTTTTAAATACGTAAGCTTGGTCTGAGCTAATACAAATAAGCGAATATCGTTGAACTCGCTATAAGCAATAGCCCTAACTACTCCAAAATAACGAAAACATGCCCTTAAACCGCAACCCCTTAACATCGATTAAGGCTTCTGCTCCCAGTGGGTGCAGGTTCTTGATCGAGGTTAAGGGGTCAACAAGCGAAGCGCGTTAGCTCTTTTTCTATACGAACCCCGTGAAGAACACTCTGACCATCAGCAAGCATTCAACTTTATATTTTTAATGCCAAATATCAGTTAGTTATATGCCATGTACCGGCATCAACCCTCACAATCGGGTAGCTATATCGAAGAATGGCCTACCTCATATCACTTGCATTATGTCAGAAATACACGTATATTTTCTGACACACAAAGGAATTAATATGTCTACCACGCAGTTGGTCACCAACAAGATCGAAGGTTTCTCTCTCGGCGAGCCCTTTTCTACTAGCTACTTTCTCAAGCTAGGGTCTCGCGCTGCCGTAGACAAATCCCTCTCACGACTCGTTCAGGCAGGCTCCATTGAGCGGATAACAAATGGTATTTACCTTCGCCCCAAAAAAAACCGATTTATCGGCTCAGTCAAGCCCGAAATTAGCAAGGTTATCCAAACCATTGCCAAAGCCAATGGTGAAACCATTCAGATACACGGTGCGGAAGCCGCTCGCCGATTTAAGCTATCGACACAGATGCCCACGCAGCCTGTTTACTACACCAGTGGTTCCAGCAGAACGCTCACGGTTGGGAAGATGAAAATAAAGCTGGTACATGCCGCCCAACGAAAGCTACAACTGGCGGGTAAAAAATCTGGCTTGGCACTATCGGCACTATGGTTTTTAGGCAAAGCAGGGCTTCATCACAACGCTGTTGAGCAAGTTTGTAGTAAGCTGGAACCCAAAGAACTACAAGAATTATTAGCTGCCAACAAACCAGACTGGATGTCCACGGCACTTAATCACTACACACAGGAGCAACGCATTGGCTGAACAGTTCTTACACCTGGCAGCTCAGGAGCAGAAAGAAATTCTCGAAACCTTGGCCACAGAACTAGGTCGAAAATCCAATGTCCTTGAAAAGGATGTGTGGGTATGCTGGGCGCTGGACATCCTATTTTCTATGCCCGACGCACTACCTATGGCGTTTAAGGGTGGTACATCACTATCCAAAGTCTTCTGTGCGATCAACCGTTTCTCTGAAGACCTCGACATTACTGTGGACTATCGCGCACTGAGCCAGCACATAGGTGATACGTTTGATCCCTTCACTGGCAACCCATCTAACAATCAGATTCGCAAGTACAGCGACCGACTTAAAGCAGGCTTGAAAACTTACGCAGCCGAAAAAGTCATCCCCTATATTCAAGGGCAAGTTGATAAACTACCCCATAGCGAAAAGCTCACGATAGAACACTCCGATGATGGAGAAAAAATCTGGATACATTTTCCCTCTGTGGTCGAAGAACAGGATGATTATTTAAAAAGCAGTATTCTCATCGAGTTGGGAGGCAGAAATATCATCGACCCAAATGCAGTTCATACGGTAACGCCAGATATCGCCTCCCTACTGAACAATCAAGACCTGATATTTCCATCTGCAAAAACAGTGGTTTTAGCACCTGAACGTACTTTTTGGGAAAAGGCGACCCTCATCCATGCGGAGTGTAGTCGCGGAACCATGAAAGCCAATCCAGAACGCCTATCTAGGCACTGGCATGATCTGCAATTGCTATTTCAATCTGAAATTGGTCAATCCGCACTGGATAACTTGGATTTACTCAACGATGTGATCAAATACAAGAAGTGTTTTTTCCGAAGTAGCTTTGCTAACTACGATGCGTGCCTGACAAATAACTTTAAGCTCATCCCTGAAACATCTGCGTTGACAGAACTTGAGAAAGACTATCGAAATATGCGCGGTATGATCTATGGAGAAGCGCCTTCATTTGAAACAATAATAGACTCTCTAACAAACCTCGAAAAAACGCTAAATAATCAATGAATTTGTCTATTAAGTGGCCTCTTTCATAACACTTTTTCCTTCCAACAAATCCGCCACCGCAAAAACAGCTTCCAGCTCCGAGCAATGTTGCTCCTGCATAATCTGCGACCGCTGTTGTTTTTCATGTTTTTCAGTCATCGCCAAAGCCAAGGCTAACGAGGGCGGAACATTGCGAAACAGGCATTGGAGATTATCCGATAACACCACGCCTTCGGTGTATTTTCCGGGCTCTTTTCTGGCAGCACGTAACATACCTTTTTGCTCATCGGATAAATCTTTAAAACGAGAGATTTGCTCAATTTCTTCTTTTGGGCAGACCATCGCTATCCACCACTCAAACATGTTCAACAGCTTTTTGGCGGCATCAGGAAAGTCTTCCAGGTTTTGAGTAGCCAGCCATAACCAAGCGCCCAGCTTTCGCCACATCTTCACTATTTTGACCAAGAAAATGGCGAGCAAGGGATTGGTGGTAATTAAGTGTGCTTCATCCCCTAAAACAAACGTGGGACGACTGTCGTACTGTTCTCTTTCCACCACGCCATTAATTTGGTTCATCAGCCCCATAAACCCCAGCGCTAACTGATCCTCATAGCCTTCATTGGCTAAGATGCCCATTTCCAAAATGGTGACATCGGCTTCTGGCCATGCTTTACCCACGCGATTAAAAAAATGCCCCGCCGTACCGGAACAATACAACGCCATCGCATCGGCCATATCTTGCGCGCGTTCTCGGCGCTTAGGGGTACTGGTTTCATCCTGCGACAGCTTTTTTAGCGCGGCCACCACGTCTTGCGTTAACACAATTTCATCGGGGTTCACTGCCTGCTTATCTTTTGCGGCTTCAATAATAGCCGTGCGGATCGTTAGGCGGTCAGCACGGGTCATCAACGCTTCTTCCTTGCTGTCACCACCCGTAATCATAATCCGGGCTTTTAACTCCATCTCACCCAACAGGTCGCGTTCCTCTTCGTCATCATCGCTATTATCAGAAGCCTCCAAAGATTCTTCGACATCCAACAAGGCGCTTTTACCCTCTTCCCGTTTTAACATTTCATAGGCATCAGCAAACGGCGGCAAACTCACATCCGTTTTTGGATGAAGCGTTACTTGGTTAACACTCAAACCAAAGTACTTGCAATAGTCACCAAATAGCTTGTAGGAACCACCCTTCTCAATGATATAAATACGCGCCCCATAAATGGCGACCACTTGCATCAGGATGTACACCATCAAGGCAGACTTACCCGAACCCGGTGGGCCTAGTACCAAACCAAAGGCGTTCTTGGTACGGTCGAGTTTATTCAGCGGATCAAAGGTTAACGGTTCCCCACCACGGTTATAAAAAACAAACCCCGGATGCCCAGTGCCACGGCTACGGCCATAAAACGGCAGTAAATTAGCCAGGTCGCTAGAAAATAACAGGCGGCTCTTTTTATTGATTTTGTCCCGCTCAGGTTCATAGTTCATCGGTAACTGGTGAATGTAGGTATCCAGCGGCAATAACTCATCCCTCTCACGAATAGGGTGCAAACCATTAGCCAGTAATAAGGCATTGGCTTCGTTGGTTTTATTTTGCAGGTCAGCCAGTGAGTCACCCCGCGTAAAGAGCGTGATCACCGCTGGCAATAAATAATCACCGTGTGACATCCAGTTCAGCGCTTCTTTAGCATCCTGCTCCGCAGCCATCGCTTCCGCTGTTTCACCCTTGGCCGCATTGAGTATCTGTACCACATGATTTTCTACTATGTCCTGCGGCTGAATCACGATGGTGATGGACAGCACCGAACCTTCAGGCAATTTATCAAACATGGCATACAGGTTATCGCCTACGTGTCGCTCGCCGGTAAAATGGCCAGGGAACGGTTTACGCCGTAACGCATCCACCGTAATCACACGGTGGGGTAAATCATCAAACCACCAAATACCTTTTTCATTATCCGAGACGGGTTGTGAGAGAAAAAGTAGGTCCGACAGGTCATGACTGAACGCACGGTCTTTTTTCTCCGGCAACGCCATTAGAGTCGTCAAGGCATCCAAGTCACCAGCGGTGACTTCCGCTTTAGGGTTAAACCAACGTAATAGCCAGGCATATAAATCCACATCACTGCAACGGCGAATCCCGATACCGGTTGCATTAATCTGAGTGACAAATCGTGACGCTACCTGATTAATTTCTATGATCGGATCAATCAGGTCACGGTCATCCGCTGAACGGCGACGATAGAGAAACACCCGCACTCGGCGTACTTTCCCCCGCCAACTGTCTCCGGTCACCATCACATCATCAAACAAACCTTTGGGCGTAGTAATACGTTTAAAATGCCGCTGCATACGTCCAATAAAGCTTTTTGTTAATAGCTTATGTTCTGGCGTATCGCGATGATTCTCTTCAGCATATGCACCCAAATCCTTGGACAACCTCGATAACGAATCTTCATCCGCTACAAAACACTGCAACACAAACGGATTATCATGAGCTGGAATCGTATGGTTAATACAGGTTTGGATATTCGCCTGTACTTCACGTAAAAACTGCTCAGATCGCGCCTCGGTGGACACACCGGTAATTTCAAACATCGCCGCCGCGCTATAGCCATCTTCCAGCGTAAACGTTTGGGATTCTTCTTCGTAATCTGTCCACGGTAGCCAATCGGTCAATGACGCGGGTCGTCGATACAGTTTATCAACATCGGCTTCGGTCACCGTGCCAGTTTTCTTGCTCTCTGTTTTTTTGTGTTTTTTTAATAACGGCATAATACTTATTTCCACCCTCCCTGTTCACTGGGTTCGGCAATATGATCTTCCGTATACAACCGAAAGAAGGTGCTATAACCCGGCACAGGTTGACCGGCGGGGGTTATGTGCGGAAACACATACATCGTCAAGGTAGGATTAGGCAACCATTGAAATTCACTATCAGGTGCAACCAATGGTTTGCCCGTCACTCGCTGAGCTTTTGCCAACACCTCATCATCCATACGGTTAAACTTCTTATCATGGATGGCCTTCATCGTTGGCATATCCTCACCAAATACACGCGCCTTGGGACTGGCACAACCGGTCAAACCAGCAGTACTAATCCAAACCATAACGAGTATGGTTATTATCTTTTGCATAACGTAACCTCCTGGCCAATGACTTTTTATCGATGGCTAAGTTGCGGTTTAGATGCACAGAAACCTCTGCCCCCGGATTCACCACCACCGCATCAAAACTTTGTTTTTGTCGCGCCAATAACCAACGGCTTACTTCATCGGTAGCCGACTGTACCGCTTCACCCGCAACCAGTTTATTAATATCCCCCACCACCGTACTGGTTGTGGAACCCGTCAAAGATGAAGTCTGTCGTTGCTGTTGCGCCTCGGCATAAGCAGAACCAGCAGCACCCAAGCCCGCCAATCCAACACGCTGAGTTAAAAAGACCGGCGCATTCGTGACAAAACGACCAGACACACAAGGCACACCGCTAGGATCAGAGATATAACCCAACGGCTCGCCTTGGCTACTGTGATTGACAATCCTGCCATCTTCAAAGATAAAGGTAGCCGACATTAAGCGCACATTGACGCAGGAAAGATTCCAGTCCCCAAATCCCAAACCACTAAAAATCATGCCTTCAATTTCAGGGATTTCATGGCCATTGGCCAACAGGTTTTCCTTGCCAATATAAATTTTTACGGGATAGGGATCGGGTGTTTCACCCTCAACAGGAATACGACCAATGAGTGCAGTTAATGCCAAGCCATCCGTTAAGGTTGCATCTTTAGGAATGGTATAAACCGGTTCAACCCTTTCACCCTCAGTATCGGGATTTGTAATTTCACTGCGGTTCTGTATTGGTTTTGATGGACGGTTTAGTAACCCGGTAAAGCGACTACCCTGCCCTTCATCAGGTTCCACCCAATCAACAGGGTTAAACCATTCGCCTTGATTGGGATCAGTAACGGGAAGCGGCTGATCATCAAAACCAAATCCTAAAGGCAATCCCTCTTCGTTTAACCTATCATCATTCAATACAGCGTTAGATTGCGGCTTAATTTTTTCATGACGCAAGGCTAATAATTCTCGCTCTAACGTAGCCAAACTTTTTGCCAGCGCATCCATCTCTGCTTGAGTGTCGTTCTGCTGTTGTTTAGCGGTTTGGTTTTCTCGCTCCAGTGACGAGACCTTGTGCTGATTTTCCAATACCTGCTTCATTTTTTCCTGCGTATCATCGTGTAAGGCATCGGCTTTTTTAACCGCTTCCCGTGCATAAGCTTGCAGGGCTTTAATGGTATCGGTTTGGGTATCACCGTCTTCGCGTTTGGTATTGGGGTCATACCCCGGCACTTGATTCATCGGTTCGTAACTGGATTGTTCCTCTGAACACATCACTAATGACAGACAAGTGACTGCCAACAACACACCACCCATCAACAATGGATTAAGGCGTTTTTCAGCCATCAGCGTTATCCTCCTCAAGGCCAGCATTCAAGTTAACGAAGCCTGTACTTTCCACAAAGGATTGAGCTGAAACCAAATAAAGTGTTGTCGTATCGTCCTTCTGTCCCAACGCCCCTAACCACTTATGTTGCAGGGTGGCCGTTAACCAACGCCCTCGCAGTCGTTTATTCAAATTGACACTATTACCTCCACCAGAAGGGGGAAACTGTAATACCAAGGGATGCGTTTGTTTATTCTGTAAGCGCACAGCCGTCACCGTTAAACCGCCGCCCTGCCATGAGGCTATCGGTGTAGCCTCAATCACCCCACCACGTATCAACGGTATGGCTTGCGATGCAACCGGAATACGCTCAATCGCACTATCTCCTTTCAGTAACCTCTCAGGTGCATACAATTGTTGTGCCGCATAACGGCTTAATCGCACACGCCAATCTTGCCCTACTATTTTTTGTGTTTTATCTTTTGCTTGATTGATAACACTTTCTGCCGTCATCACTATTAATTCATCAGCAACACTGGCCGTATCGTCAGCCATCACATCCAATAAATAAATCTGCTGGCTCTGTAAACCTTGCACCTGAATACGGCTACGGGAGAAAGGCTCCAATGCACGGATATACAACACACCATTAGCCGCTAACACAGTGACTTTCCGTTGAAGCTGATCAGGCAGCCAATAACGAATATCATCAGGAAAATGAATGATCCGTTCGTGGTTGCGCTGTATATGTACAACAATCGGTCGCTTATCCCACAGCACACGTTCGGCTGTTGTCGATCCGATGCGGATTGATTCAGCCATCGCAGACATGGCAATAACGACACCCACCAACCCAAGCAATAGAATATTTATCCAACGCAGTAAGAAATTCATCACTTCACTCCAGGGCGGCGAAAGGATTGTTCAACGTCATCCTTCGTCAATAATTCAGGGCGCATAGTTTCATCACAGGCCAATGCCAACCCCCAAGGGTTAACCTCCTTATCCACATCAAAACGAACCACCTGCAAGGGATAACGCAGCATCACGTTTTTAACCGGATGACCATCAATGGATTCCATCAAATTGACATCCAGCCATACCTTCCAAGAGCTACCGCTTTCAATCTCTACCCGCTGTCGGGTATACGACTGACCAAATATTTCCTGAAGCGTACGCACCCGTTGGCGCAATTCACCCAGGTGTTGCTTTTCATTCATATCGGATTCCAATGCAGCACGGCACGCCGGTGTCAAAAAACCCTGCAATGCATAGATTTGTTGGGGGTAGTCTTTTTCACCATCACTGCGCCAGCGATTTAGCTGCTGAAAAATGTAATAGGTGAAGGTATAAATGGTGGGTGCAGGTACGGTTTCAAAATCAGTCACCAATCCCTGGGTTAAATCCGGCGGAATATACACTCGCCGAATATCCTGTAACACACCGTTACGCCACCACAGGGCGATCACCACCACCAGCAAACACACAATGGTGATTCTCAAACTGCGGATATGATCACTGGCCGCCAACAACCGTTGCCGTGCCTGATTGTTTCTAATCGATGGTAATCCATTCATCGTTTCAGCCTCCGGCCAATGTCCCACACCTGACTTTGACGTATGAACGGTGAGCGTCGAATATGCAGGTCTTCCATCCACAAGCGCAGGCGCAACTGGTAAAACCCCAGTGGCCTGCCCCGTTTCAGTTTTTGTAACACCGTGGCACCCAGCACCACCCAGCCAATCACTAACAACAAGCCAATACCTGCGCCCATCATCAAATACCCCAACAGGCCGCAAACAATGACACTGCATGGCACAATCGACAGACCACCGAGTGTCACCAACAACATCAACTCCGACAACGAGCAGCCCCGAAAAATGGGCGGCTCCGCATTCAGACGCAGCGGCAACAGCTCATTGGTATGTTGGTCAATACTCATGATTAAATGATGCCTACCGCTTCATTCAGGAAGAACGACACAATGGCCAACAAGGCACCGGCAATCACGGCGGTCAAACCCACAGAACCCCAATCAGGATCATTGGAGCTACGTGCTTCATTGAATTTAGATAACAAAATCCAACCAACCCACAAAAACCCAGCACCAGAAATGGCCAGCGCGATATAGTCCACCGCATCCCCCGTCCAGCCTTCCATAAAGGCCAGATAATTACCGTTCGGCGCACCACTGGTTGGGTTAACCGGCGTGGGTAATTGCGCCTGTGCTGATAGCGAGATAAACCACAGGGTAAATACCTGCCAAAGTGTCAATCCCGGCAGTGCATTGCGTCGTTGTAGCTGCCCCTGTAAACGCTCTTGTAAACAGCCCCACCCATTTTTTTTGCCTTTGGCCTTATTTTTTTCGATGTTCATACGTCTTCCTCATATAAGTCATAAATACACTGTGAAATCGCTACAGTTATTCCAGTAGGAAACCAAGAACGAGGGTTAAAAATATCGAGCGAACAACACGGGTAAGAAAATCATAGAAATCAATTTTTCCCTGTGACCATGCCTTCCACTGCGTCACAATCACCCACACAACCCAGAGGTAGAGCACCGAAAACATCACCAATAAAATAGTGAGGCTGAAACTGCCCATTGGCACCCCAAGCGTGGCTCCAGTAAATGCCGCCTCTTGTGCGGCAGAAACAGCCATTATTGATAGTCGCCATTAATGGGTGACAAGGAGCGCGGCTCACGCCGTTCAGAGGCCACCGCATCGGCAATGCCTTGAAGAATTTTATTCAGGTCATTCTTGAGTTGCGGGTATTGGATGTGTTGTCGGTCTTGTGGATTAGCCGCTTGTTCGGCTTCATCAATCATCGACCTGGAGAGTTCCAGCTCGTGATGTAAACGTATCAGTACAGCGCGTTCACTATCGGTAACCGCGTAGCTTTCAGCTGACACAACCAGTAATAACGCAGTGAAAAAGTAAATATTGAAAAATCGCATGATGATTGCCTTTTGTTACGACAATCATCACGTAAAACCGGGAGAAGTAGAATGAAAAAAGGTTCAAATAAAAAAGACCGTTAAATCACATCGACTGTGGCCTAGTAATAAAGATGCATACTCAATTTATGCTCCGATCACAGGGTGCCGGTCATTTTCTTGTACTGGCTGCTTTCACTCCATAAACGGACTAATTGACGATGTAAAAGGCTTGTTCGAAAAGCGTCGAAATGTGCCATGAGCAGTCGTTAGACAAGACTGTAGCAAAGGCTACTATCCACAACCCAAAGCGGACGTTAACATCCCAATGAGCTTGCGAACTATTTAAACTTCCTGTCAGGTTGCATGGTAGTCATCCACTATTTTTCTTGCTATTGAATACAGCTCCGAATTTCCCTCTGCTAACGCACTAAGTAATTTAGTTTTTTCTTCCATATAAACTTTAGCGAATCTAGGGTCGAATTCTGTGATTGAGCGAGAATTATCGATTAAATTCGCAAGCTTTACTGTTTTCGCTCTCGTAGATGCCTGCCGAGTATGCTCAAAATCTTTCTGCTTTCTGATTTTCCGATTTCCATCTTCGGCTTTTGATATATCAGTAAGTTCTAAAACCAAAACAGCTATATCATTACCAAATTCTTTTACAAGTTCATGAAATGTCACATTTGTATCTTCAAGTACATCATGTAGCCATGCAGCACAAATCATTCCTTCATCATCGGTAATCGTCGCTACAAGTTTTGCTACAGCCGCCGGATGAACAATGTAAGGCTCATTAGTATACTTGCGGCGCTGGTCGATTGACTCGTGTGCCTGTCTTGCAAATATCTTTGCTTTGCTGACTAGTTTACTCATTAAACCATTCCTAATTTTCTGCAACACTGGGCACCCTGGATCACAGCGAAAAAATGTGCCGAGTGCCTGCGTTTGTTAAACATTGTAGACGATACGCCATCAAAGTTTTCTAGTTTTAATGCGTTTGTCAAAATGCATTAATCCAAGAGGATAATGCATCAACATCGTGTTCTATCTGTTGAAGATCTGGGCATGGGGCAGGCAACTCATCCGATTGAGAGTGCTCAAAAACTGAGTATCGAGTCATCAGGTCATCAATAAGATCACAATCGCTCTGCTCTATCTTAGTTAACTTTGACAGACGGCCCTTTGTTTGAATGTCTCGTCTAAACCTGACAAGAACATCATTCAATAACACGCTTTCGATGCATTTCTCCACTAAAATTCTAAACTCACTACAGGTTTGCCATGCCTCTCTCTCAAAAGTATCTGCATCACCATTATCAACATGCTTTTTTAGCCGGGGAAGAAATTCGTTTTTTATACGTGCCACAGCTTTCATTGGCTTCGAATCACGAAGGCTTAATTTGGCTGTAATTCCTGAATCTTTCCCGAGCTTTCGTAACGTTTCCACAGTTACAGAAACCGGGGCTGCAAGTCCATTTTCACGGGCTTGGTCTTTTAATTTCCTAGTCACTGACTCAACCTGAGACAAAAGAGATAGCCTATGTGTAAAAATAATAACCTGACGATCCATAGCTAAAGCAACAAGCCGAGTTACAACTTTTTCTTCAAAGTCTTGATCAAGAGAAGATATCGGATCATCAAATATGAATGGAGATTTTTGACCGGACCCTGTGATATCAGCCAGGAAAGCCGCTAGAGCTACAACTCTGATTTCTCCTTCACTCAATATTTTCTCAGCTGGGACAACTGATTTGCTACCTTGCAGTGTCAGCCCAAATGTTATCTTCCCTTTTCCTTGCTGTTTACTCACTGGCCTAACTGGGAGTCTAATGCCCCCTAGCACTCTTAGCTCTTTGGCAAAGCGTTCTTGATAACCCGCATCAAGTTCAACTTTTGCTAATTCATTGCTTTTTGATGTCAGGGCATTTGTGCTTGTAAGTCTAATTGCAGAATCGAAAGTAGAAATAGAGTTGAGTCTTTTTCTCTCCTCTAAAATCGCGGCTTTATTTTGATTTAGCCACTGAGTGGATTGCAGCTCTTTAAGTCGTGTTTCTAGCTTCAGCCGTTGCCCATCCTGTTGTAGTTCTTTTAGGGTTTTTTCCTCTACATCAAAAGCATTTGATATATGTTGACATGTTTTTTCAAGAGGGATCCAGTCAAATATAGGGACTGCCGCAAGACTATCAGCAGTATCAACAGCTTTTCGCCGTAGCGTTAGCGCTGACATATATTGCTTAGCTACTTCCTCTGACACTTTCAATTGATTCATTTGTATCAACCAATCAGGCTCCAATGGTAGGCTAAGCATTCTCTTCGTTAGCTCATCTCTCAGGTTCTCGGCTGTTTTGGCATCTGCTTCAAGTCCCCCTTGAACATATACCTGAAAGTGATCCATACGCTCTTTCCCATCAATTGAAAATTCTTGCTGACATAGAACACAGCGAGATCCATCTCCAGTAGATGGAAAATTGACATTTGGATATGCGTGTTTTTCAGAGAATTCTTTTGCATGCTTCCATAGTGCCATCCATGTGCTTTGCCCTACACCATCAAGGGCAACGTTAGCAAAGACCTTTTTAGCCTCTTCGTTCGCAATATTTCGCTTCTTGTTAGCATCGGATCTCGCAGTAATTACAGCTTGAATTGCTTCATCAGCCAAAGCGGATTTTAGGCTATCGATCCCATCTTTTATCCTTTTATAAACAAGTCTATCCTGCGCAATAACTTTAAGGCGGCCTTCCACGTCTTTTTGAGCCAAAGCTGTTTCTGTTGCAACGCGCTCATCGTCAAGCTCTTTAGAAAACTCACATTTTTTCTCAATAACTTCTAGCTTGGTGGTGGCCTTAATTGTATTTAACCATTGGATGGATACAGCATGGGTCAACATAGGTGGGGTACTAGGGAGCTTCGACGCGAGCGTCTTTTTTTCTTGCTTCAGAAATGTTGATACACGATCACATACTGCAATTAAAGATGAATTGAAACGCATACGACTTGGCTCGTATGTGGCTTCGTTTTTCCCCATGTACATCTGTGCAGTCTTTGTATCGAAAACATGAACATGGCGTAGGTGTGCTAAGACCCCTCTACTAAGGGTCCAAGGAACTGACTGTGCTTTTCCACTTATTGATAACTCTATATCTGCCGCAGCGGGTGGTGGTTCATTAGAGAATACGTTGCCTAGCAGTTCATCCTTAGCCCTTGAGCCACATGCCTGCTTTAGAATGCGAGAGAAGCTTGTTTTCCCTGATCCATTTGCACCATAAATAACTGCAAGGTTTGTATCGCCAAATGCAAGAGATGCGTCTGCTTTGATTGCATTAACGCCTGAGACGCCAGAAATATTATTGATACGTAGTTCTGGGCGCTGGGCTGCCTGCGCTAAAGCACCAGGTACTATTTTAGAGAAACCTTCCTTTGCCCCCGACGCCTCTTTAAAGCATAGTCTTGCAAGCTCCGTTATTTCAGCGTCACTAGGCATTCTTTTTGAGTCAACAAGTAATCGCGCTGCCGATTGTAGCCACTTAGGGCGCTCATTAATCCAAGTTTCGAAACTGTCGGGTTTTTGTGAATGATGGTCTTCTTGTATGTTATTCATTTGCTAAATCCCTGTGCAATATATCTTAGTATGAGAAACGAGGTTAATTTGCCCTAATTCTACCTTTTATCAAAGCAGCAAGTAAGGCGTCAATACCTATGACCGCTTTTGGCCGATAGCAACCGGCGGAGCCTAGAATCTTCAAATTGCTCTAACGTCTCCTATGGGTCAACTACCGAAGTAAACCCCATTTTAAGCTAATCCCTTCGATAGCAGACTCTGGGCAAGTAAGGCTGTCGATCACATGCTGAGTGAGCACCCCCTTAAGGCGGCCTCTTTATGACACCGGGGGTTATTGAGTTCTCTAGTGTATTAAGTATGAAACTTTGTTACTCAGCATGAGACTTTAATACATGGTATGGATCTTTATTACTCGACAACATCGACAAAATTCACCAAAAAACGCCCATAGCAATCATCAGACACTTAATAAAATTGTCGATAAATTTTCTGAAGCATTAGAAACTATTTGAGTAAAACGTTAGATTTTGAACGGCTAGAAATATTTCTTTAATCGCTCAAAACTAATACGAACCGCCAAAGCCAAGGCGATGGCAAACGGCAAAATAACAATGACCGGATTCACGCTGTACGGCAAACTGATATAAACCACACAAGCAAGCACAAAGGCCGGTGTAATGGACTTTTTGGCCAGATTGAACACATTGCTGCTTTCCCGTCCTCCTCCCCAGCGCCGAAGATCCCGCTCGACCAAGCCATCAACAGCGCCGACGACGCCTGCAAATAAAAAAATAGGCAGTGAGAAAAATATCAACGCTAAACGAACCACAAAAGTTTGTGCCACGTAATTGGCAGCCTGCCAATAATCCTGATAGCGGTCAGACAAACCGTGTATCCACTTCTGAATAGCGTCCATGCTGCCCATCGATACCTTGGATGTGGGTGTTCCGGTACTTATCGTAGTTAACCATGATTGTTGTGCTATCCAGTTTACCGCTGTCGCTGTCGCACTAATGACTTGCCCTTTGATAACCAGCGATTCGTTCTTCAATGACTGGTTAAGATAGCGCTGATCCATAGCGAGTACGGTTTTAGCGTGATTCGAACCTTGTTCTGCCCAAAACCGGTTGATGCCAATCCATTCTATAAGAATGGACAGTAGTAAGCTAATGATTAACCACGACACTAATTGCACTGTGGCCGATAATAATTTGCCGATTAAGCCCGGTTCTTTTCTTCTGGGTACGGGGGTTTGTTGCTGTTTTGGCATGGGCTGGCTTATCCCTTTCGATCATTAGCTATCGGCCACTAACTACCGGCGATGGTAGCTCGGCCAATCCATCACCGAGCTGTAGTTCTGCCGCATTTGACACAACATGCTGCCCAAATCATCGGGCAGCTCCTGATCATCAACTTTGGAGGGCATGGGGATACGGATTTTCCACAGCTCGCTGCCTCTAAGTAATACAAAGGCCTGGCCTTTGGGCAGTGCAACAATATCAGCGGGTGAAATCATCGGCACCCGGCTGATGCTGATACGGTCTTCATTGTTCGAGGTAAAGCCAAAACTGCCATTGGCCTCGGTGCCATCAATCACACCGGACACTGCCATAATTTCACTGACACTGACTTCGGGTAATTGCTTGGTAAACATTTCACAGGTAGAGATTTCTTTCACACCCATAATAATCATGGTGCCAATATTGCCCGCGATCTGCCCCGCTTTCGCTTCACTGCCGAGTTCGGCAATGGGGTCACTCCAGGTTTGGGTATAAAGATTCAGTTCATAACCCGCACCCCCGCTTTTATTAATCAGGGTTTTAAATTGCGGCCCAATTAAATCGGAAAATTCATCACCGTGAATGACCACAGTGGGTGCTTTTTGTTGTTTGGACGGCTGACCATTCGCCCCTTCTTTGCCAATCCCGTGTTTGTAAATATGGCCTGCTAGGCTGGTTAAATCACTGAACATGGAGGCACCCACCGCACTGGCCACTTCTGCGTCGGTCAACGCATCCAGGCCGACATAGACCACGGCTTCTGTACGAATAGCCTCCGCCCACTCCAATTGTGGTCGGAAATCTTCCGTATCATGCACATCAGGGGCTAGAATGGCGTTGATTTTACCGGTGGTGAGCTTTTCTAAAAACGGCTTGGCGGCTATGGTAATTTTTTGAAAATATTCACGATCATAGCGAAATACCGAAACCAGCCCTTCCAATATTTGATCTAACTCGCCCAGCGTTTTCAGGTATCTCACCAAGGCAATGGCATCGGGGTCTTTGCCCTGTTCGGCGCGGGGCAGCGATTTAACATTCATGGCATCACGCACCGCCTCTAACTCACCCTCCCAGTCTTCACTGCCATGCTCGTTTAACCAGTGCCTTCCATACTGGATCAACAAGGGATCAATATCACTCAGGTAGCGCCGAATCTTGGAGAAGTCAGGTTTAATGTCCAGTGCATCCAAGGCGACTGAAATAATATTGACAAACAGCCAGATAAATTCCTTAAAAGCCGCTGCATCCCCTTCTGCCGGTAATTGACTGGCAATACGGCTGGCGACTTCAGTAATACGGGAGAATGAACCAATGGCGTTGTAGCGGGCGCTTAGTTCTGGATAGCCCAGATGGAAGACAATAAGCTTGCGGCCTGCTCGCTGGGTTTCAATGTAAATACGTTTGAGGTAATCCGCATCGCCTTTGGGGTCGAGGACGATCACGCAGTTATTACCCCGTCGGATATCCTGGGTGGTTAGAATTTCCGCCAACCGTGTTTTACCGTGGCGGGTACGGGCAACCACCACCATATGCCCCACCCGATCACTCAGCGGCATTACCGCATTGGTTTCCGCCCCGATCCCGACACCGTGTATCACGGCATCGCCCCCCACAGCCGGTGGGGGGCGAACGGGGTTCAGGGCGGAATCTGTAGCCGTCCAATGCATTAACTTTTTTAGAACCGGGGTATGTTCCCAATCCAATTCCTTGCGTCGTATCCATTGCGACAAGACACTCACTTGCAGGTAACGCTCAGCCCGTTTATCACGTGCTGCATACAATCGTTCCGTGTGGGTTTGATTCCAACGAAAACCACGACCTAAGAATAAAACCGATTGACTGATGGGTATTTTAGTCGCCGACAATATATAACGAGGCGTGCGTTTTAAATGGCGTTGGTAACGTAATACTCGCCACGCCTGACGACCTCGCCATAACCCTAAACCGCTCAGACACCCGGCACTGAATAACGCAACGGCGGGTGTCATCATCATAATTTGCGGTGCTTTCAATACCACCCCCGCAGAACACAGTGCCACCGCTGCCGAAGTCAGCTCCACCGGAGGCCGTAACAGCACTTCAACTTCGTAGCGATCCGTCACTGCTCCCACCCCTGATTCGACAGCAGTATGGGGTAATGTGTTAAACCCAACTCTGCCGCAAAACCCTCTGCCGAGGCAGGCACTAAACGTAAGCTGTGAGCGAGAATGACCATCGCTTCAACGTCTTTTGTATCCTCGGCCTGAATCAATAAACCAACCGCTCCCAATTGTATTAATTGCTCACGCTTTTCAATTAACCAGTTTTTGGAGCGCTCATCTGAACCCACCAAAAAAAGTGGCTGTTGCAAATAACGTAATGCTTTGGGGCTGGCCGTTACCACACCCGGTGATAGAGAGGGTGTTGTGATAGGCAGCGTATAAGCTGATATTTTTTGTTTTTTTAAGAGGACGGATTGGCGTGATTGTTTAGTGTTTTCCTGCTCAAACCGCTGGGGTAAATATTGGCTTATAGATTGGGTATTACCCGAATCATAAATAACGGTTAATGCTTCGCTGACGGGGATAATCGCCATTAACATGACAAGTATGGATAATTGATTGGAGACGTGATTGAATAAACCCTTGCTTAAATTTTTCATCAAAACGCCACCGTCCAACGCTGCCTGACTTTGGCGCGATAATGCTTGGCGCTTTCAAGGGATTTGGGGTCTTGTCCTGGATCGTGATACCGCCCGACTGCTTGCCACCAATCCTGTGTATTTTCAAACTGCTCCCGTAAAATGGCAGCGCCTGCTTTTAAGTTTTGTAGGGGTATCAGGGCTTGCTCTGCATCCGTAAACCGCTGTTGCTGCCAACGCCAACTGATTTGCATTAACCCAATATCGATGGCCTGCTGTTGTTCAATGGCTTGATGGATACGCAGTAATGCCTCATTTTTCGATTGGCAATAAATACTATGGCCATCAATATTTAATGCCCAGGGCCAAGGCAGTGCTGAGGCTTCATAACGCCGACCACTTTCGGTTAAAGCAACCGCATAGAGAATATCAACCGGCACTTGATAAGCTTTTGCCACAACATGGTAGGCAACAGGTAGTGATTCCAGTGCGGATGCATTGACAGATTGCATGACGACTAATCCGGCTAAACATTGATAAAGGTAATAGGGTTTCATAAGCCTAAATCTCCTGTTTTTAGTTGGAACAACTGCTGATTACGCTGTAAAAAAACAGGAACAGTGACATGATCTACGTTTGAGGAACGGCTCCTTAATCGGTGGTATAAACCCTCATCGCGGTTTAGCGTCAGTGTTTGTTTATTTAACCATTCGGTTTGTATGCCCTGCTCTTTTGCCCACCGGCTAACCGCCGCATCATCATTGGCATCACGTACATAAATGTCCACACCGCCGTGTTTTAACCCCGACAATAGGCTCATCAACCGGCGAATGGTGGTGAAGCACTCCTTGCAGGAATCAGCGACAAACACCAATAAACGATCACCCTCAACAAAGCGTCGTTGCGCTAAATTTTTAGCCGCCTTCGAGGCTGTTTTTTGTTGTTGGTGTGCGTAGTAAGGCGCTAACAAGCGCTGATCCAACACACCCACATTGGGGTATAAGCGATCAAAGGCAGCACGGTAAGCTGTTTGAAAATGCAGCACCCGCTCGGTGAGTTCAAATTCCTGCTGTGCGTAACGCTCGGCATAGCGTTGTGATTGTTGTTCAGTGTCAGCGAACATACCCAAGGCCATTAAGGGATCAATCGAGGGATTCCACTTACCCAATGGGCCACGGATTAAATCAAGGTATCGTTCGTACTCGCTAATATCCAATGACCAACGCGTCGCGTCCTGCTGAATAAGCTGCGTTTGCGATACTGGCGTTTCTCGAACAGGCGTTTGTGGGGATGAAGTTTGGCCCTCAGCCGTTTCAGCCAGTCCTGTATTCGTTAGCACAACAGCCACGATTAAGAGAACCATAACATTCACACATCGATTGATACGGTTCATGGCATTACCTTTGTCTCAAGCCATAAATGGTGATGTTCATCAACGAAGCGACTGGCCGCACTGATAGATAAAATGGTGGGATCATGGGGTGTGAGATTCAACATCACATCCTTTTTCAACGCATTCATATTGTTGATAAACGCATGCTGGTTAGCCTGATAAACTTGCACCATACGTTGATCTAATGTCATCCCCTTCAAGCCAGCAACCGTGACGATGCTGCTGAGACTTTCCCCTTTTTTTACAGGGCCATAATAATTCACTGCTTGGTTTTTCTGCGTCCAATTTTTTACGGCGTGTTCAATATCAGCCTCGGTAACAAACTGCTGATAGCCATTTTTCAAAGCATAGGAAACCGTTCGTGTTACCGGGTTAATTGTCACTTCAAAACTTTCACCACCTAAAAGATTAAGTGCATCAATGAGTGTTATCGGATCAAGTGTTCGGTGAGGATCAGGCAACGCCAGCGACAATAAAAGCGTTTGCTCAGGCAGCGCCTCTTCCGTGTTGAGTAATCGTAAACCGTAGGGGTAAAGTACATACTCTAAAGCCGCGCCGATGGTCTCTAGCGATTCGGGAATATGAATTGAGAGGACGGTTTCGAGTAAATTGCGCTGTGTTGGTGTTGCGCCCACCTGCACCGACACATAGCGGCTTTCTGGTATCACCGGACTGATTTCCTCTGCCAGTGAGAGTGATGAGACACCCAACACCATCAGCGTGGTTAGGGTTAATGGTTTTCGTTTCATCCTATTTTACCCATCGAATAATTAATCAGAATCGACAGGCTAACGGAACTGGGTTGGCCTATGGGGTAACAATGGTTCGGATGACAAAGACCGTTAAGTGATGGTTTTTTTCAAAAAAATAACACAGACCTAACCGGAGCTAGATCTGTGTTGTGGGTTACTGGGCAAAAGCCAGTTGATTTAAAGGTTGTAGTCGAATAGCCGATAGTGGCTCCCAGTGTTTCAGTACCACGAGGGTTTCCCATCGTACACTTGTTACACCTATCATCGACGTGTCTGTCAACTGAGCTTGCAGCTTAAGTAATAATGCTCTGATGCTATAACTCTCCGAGATCGTACCTTCAGCATAAATTCGGAGTGTTTGGCCTTCGAGCGAAATATCCATATAACCCGTATCAACAAATTCTGTTTCTTTTAATGTATTCAAAACAGAACCTACTACCGTTTTATTGGCATCCGCTTTCAGCTTGACTGCACCGCGCATTTCCAAGAACTCCATAGTCTTTCTCCTCATGATTAAAAAAGAGAAAGACATCCCAGCAGGAAATCATTTCTCCCGTTGGGGTGGTAGCAACCGATAACACTCAGACGGTGGTCTGAAGCGGTATAGGTTGTACCGTTCAAATGACAGGCTGTGACCTGTCGAGTGCTATTGAAACTGCAATAGCCACAGTGTATTTTTACACTCCGCGTGACTTCATTATCTTCCTAAGTACACAGCAGAAATTTGTTCGCGCTCGTGGCCCAACTCCTGCGAGATGGCAAATCGAGCCACCCTGTCATTAAGGCGCTCGTTTTCTTCCAGCTCTTTATGGCTTGGCCCACCGCAGGCCGGTGCAGGCCAGCCGGTTAACTCTTGATAACGTTCCTGGGCATAACGATGACGCAAGCCGTGTAATTTGGACAAACCCACCGCATCGGTTAATTTTTCATACAAGCGAAGTTGTTGCACGTACATCAAGTGCGAGGGAATCAGCGAACCTTTACCTGCGATAAGGTGCGCACGTTTGATAAGTTCACGTTGCTCATCCGTTCTAATCGGAATATCACGCGCCTTGCCACCTTTGCACCAGCTTGATTTAAGATGGATATAACTGCCTTTATCCGCGTAGTCCGGGCTGAATTTAATCGCCTCTTCACGGCGAAGGCCAAACGCTTTTTGTAATTCAAGGCTGATTTTAATATGTGGATCAGTGATTTTTTCTAATAGCTCACTATCGAGATCACGGGCTTTGGAGATATTGGTCACAAACACTCGTTCGGCAATACCGTAGTAAGCGTTATCTTTAGCAACCACATTTTGTTTACCGATTTTTTCCGCCCACCAGCGCAATATAGATAGCCTATTCTTTATCGTACCCGATGACAGCCCTTCTTCCAGATAGTGCGCGACCAGCGCATCAATATGCTTGGGTTTGAGTGATTTGGCTTCCATACGACGATAGCCCAACTTAAACAATTGGTTAGCCATCGCTTGTAATAATAGTTGGCGGTCAGCCTGGGTGTTGTGGCTTCCATCGGGATTGCGTGTACACAAATTTTTAAGCTGATAGTTAAGATCTTTCATTGCCGCGCCCTCTTGTTGATGGGGTTTATTTCAGCAATGTGTTGGCCTTTCTGCTACGAACAATGGTACAAGCATGAAGGAACATTATCAGTGGGATGTTTACAATAAATTCAACCGGTTTTTTTCAGTTCCTAATATGAAGATCGGATTAGCTGTAAATCTAACGGCCAATATTAAGCCGAAAAATAAACGCTTAGTCACTCGGTAGAAACGATAATACAAAAGGAGATTTCAGCCAATTTTTGTCCGGCACCTTATTTGTCACCGATCGGTCGACACAGTCACCAGCTTTAGGTGCGTCTGGTTATACCAGACAGGCGACCGGTCAGACCGGTCGTATTTACCTATCCGCATACTCCGTAACGTTATGTTTTTATAATAGTTTCTTCGGAATAATGGAAATTCATTCCGCAAAAGCTGTTTGCCTCTGTTGTCGTGTCTCTCTCTGCATTAAGGTCAGGTTTCTTTAATGTTTCGGAGGATTGAATGACCGTTTAGCACAGTCACTAGCTTTTTACTCACTGGTTAAACCGGTGGATTTACCGGTCAGAACAGTCGCATGAGCTGAGAAACATAAGGGTGTTGATACGTTTGGTTAGTGTTAATGACTGTCTATTGGCTTTAACCAATAGAGAGATAAGCGATAGTGCTGCTTATCGAACGTCACGGGACACCACTCCCATAAAACCTGAGTAACGGCACAACCATCAAGACAAACCATTAAGGTTTAATCCTGATTCGTTTTAACGCCTCAGACGTGTAACTGCTCTTTGATTACCAGGCAAATTCTCCTATGTTAATGAATGAACCTTATACCGCTGTATAAGGGCGTGTTTGGCTGTAAACCCGCCGGGGTGCTATTGAGTCTGCAATAGCGACAGTAGGTAGGGAGAGTATTTCATCATTCGTGTGAATAATCTTGCGTAACGGGTACATCACTGTAGGAAAGTTTATCTAGCCCAGTGTGGCAAGGTTCGCGCCCCCTCGTCACTGTTGAAAGCAGTGACGAGGGGTTCTGCTAAATATCAGTATTTTTCTCTGTGTCGCTGTTATTCAGCTGATAATTTCCAGCGTTCAAAATCTTTTGCGCAAAATCTTTGCGTCTTTTCTCACTATATTTTTCATGCTCTTCCCGACTCTCTAGATTATCTAGCTCATGACCTAGCCGACTATGTGCTTCGATCAAATCCCGGTAACCATTTTCAAAGCGCAAAGCGTTGTTGGCACACGCAATCATTAGATATAAGCCATGCCCTGCCCCATCTGTTGCAAAAACTTCTTCGTTTGTTTCCAGGTGAGCTATCAGGGTTAGAAGGTCAGAGCAATTAGTCGTTGTATCACCTCTGTTCGAGCCGATCACTGGGCTTTGGTTGGGTGGTGGGTTATCAAAAAAGCTGGCGAAGTATTTAGGGTCTGAAGTTGAATTAATTAGCTCAGTAATTTTTTCCGAACAATCACGATAGCTATCTTCAAAGTACAAGGCATTCTTAACACACTCCATAGTTAGGTACAGACCATACCCCGCCCCAGCTGGCAACAGAGAATGTTCGTTTGTTTCCAGATGAGCGATTAAGGTTTGCAGATCGCAGCAATTTTCTGTTGTCTCACGCCTAGTTGCGCCGATCAGTGGATTTTGATTAGGCGGTGGCTCATTAAAAAAGTCTGTGGAGAATTTATGATCTGAATTAAAATCTACTGTAAACATGATTGGCTCCTTATAATCACTGGTAAAAATGACCATTGAGGTGTTCCAGCACCACAGACGGCCAGCGGACCTATTCAAAATAGGTTATTTTCATTTACGTGTTATTCGTCAGAATCCGACGAATGCTTTCTCTCTTCAAAAAGGGGAACGGTTGCTTCGTTTAATAATATTTGTACTGATCGCAGCTTCTGAATAAGTTGGTCAAGAAAATGACTCGCGCCGTCAGTGGCATCATATTCATTTTCTGATTGGTCTATTAGCTCTTGTAATTTGTCAGATACGCTATTCAGAGCATCCAAACACTTGCTTGCCTGGCCAGCCGACTTCCTCCCAAATTCTTCGGCCTCGTTGATTGACAATGAGGCTGAAATAAACCGTAACGACTGGTACAGCATAGTGATTATATTGCGGTATGCTGTGGTCGCGTGTGAACTCAATCCACAGTCACGGCCGGAATTGTCGTCTTCCCCCACCTCAATATGGTTAAGCAGATCAACAAAGTAGGACACTCTATTCAGCATATCTATACATGAAATTAATGATCGTCCATCGTCATCAAATTGTTGTATTGGGTGGATGGGCGGTTCAGGCCTCTCGGTTTCAAAATCATTATCTAAATCGATACCCATTACCTTACTCCTAAGCAGTAAAGTGAAACTAATTGTTCATCGAATGTGTGGCAACACACCCGATGAACGAAGCGGCTAAACGGTGTGGTAGTAAAAATCACCCGTGGTTTTACCTCCACCTTTGCGGTGCTCAACCTCAAAGCTCATAGCCTTATCCATCGTTTCTAAGAAATAATAGAATCCCCAGGAAGCTTCATGGCTAAGTGAGAAAGAATCTTGCGCGTCGAAGGGTAATGAGATTTCGGCTAAAAACTTCACTCCCTGGTGGACAGCTTTGTGGGTATCTTTAACTTCCCATCCGATAAATGGGTTTTGAAAAAGCGGGGCGTCACCCTCTTTCGTAGCCATAAATTCGGGTAGCTGATTCGGCATTGCTTTAAGCCAGAAATAGTACTCAGCGACTGCTGGGGGTACTACCTTTTGTTGTTTTTCAGCAGTGGGCGGAGCGGCAATTTCTATAGCTTTTTGGGTTTCATCGCTTATTATCTTAATGATTTCTTTCAGATCAGCTCGGAAACCGTTAAAAAGCTTCTCGATTTCAGGGTAGTGCTGTTCATGGTCGGCTTGTTGGCTAATATCCTTTTCCAGAATATCGAGCTTTTCATAGATACGGCCTAGCGCATCTTTTTGAAGGCCGTGAACAGAAGGGGTTTTTGGCGTAGAATTATCGGCGGTCATAACCTGGCTCCAAAGTGAGGTTGTGATTAGTCGTTCATTGGGTAGTGTTCCAGCACTCCCAGTGGGCGCATTGCTTTAAAAATGATCTTTCTGTTTTATGGTGATACATCTCCTTTTTTTCGTATATTCTGATAAGCTCTATCAGAAGTAGATCAATCTACTATAGTTAAGAATTTTTCGCAAGTATGATAGGAATTATTCACCTTGACACCAAAACAGTGCCGAATGGCCCGAGTAGGACTTGGCTGGACTAACCAGCAATTAGCCGAGAATGCACAAGTGGCACCGAACACCGTGTCAAATTTTGAAAATGGGCGTGACATACAACCGAGTAGTAAACAAGCGATTGAACGGGCGTTATTATCTTCTCGCCAAGTTCGCTTTGAAGGGGCTAATTGTGTTTGTATCGTTGATAAGCCGAGCGCTTAACCCCGCGATGAAATCACTGCCACGCTGAAGTCATGTTTATTCTCATTTCTCTTATATAACCGGCGATTAACCCTCTATTTACTGCAACTGCGCTCTAGGCAGACAGTTTGCAAGACACCTCCTATTTTCAGTCGATTCTTGATAAGCTCTATGAAAGGCCAAGCGGTCTACCATAGTTAAGATATTTTCGCAAGTATAATAAGGATTCTTAGAGTTGACACCGAGACAATGTCGAATGGCCCGTGTAGGGCTTGGTTGGACTAACCAACAATTAGCCGAGAACGCACAAGTGGCACCGAACACTGTGTCAAATTTTGAAAATGGGCGTGATATTCAATCGAGTAGCAAGCAAGCGATTGAATCGGCTTTACTAAGATCAAAGAAAGTGCGTTTTGAGGGTAATGCTTGCGTCTGTGTGGATGAATAGACTGCTGTCCTGCCAATCGTCCTATGCGGGGCGGTTTTTTCGCATCAGTTGAAAGACTTCGTCCCTTCTAACTGTTCAGTTGCCTTGTCAAAGGGGCTTGAGGCCCAATGGTACGAAAATGTACGCTAAGAAAAATCGCCTCGATGTGAGGTGGTCAAACTTTTCTGTGCACCCAGTTAAGCACCTTTCTTCAACCCCGCCTGCTCTATCAGAGCGCCTTTAACTCGTGACTCTCTGGTTGTCCATCTAAGGATAGGATCATAGAGCGATGTAAACCATGGAATCCTTAATGCTGTTATGCACTTATCTGGCAACTCATTGTTCTTCAACTTGATTGACCTCCGAAAGGATAGCTTCAGATGGAAGCCATTTATCCATAACGATGCAGGCGGTTAAATCCCCTGTCACATTGATCGCAGTACGTGACATATCAAGAATTCGATCCACGCCAATAATTAACGCGATCCCGCTAGCTGGCACCCCAATGTTTATGAGAATCGTAGCAAGAATAACGATACCAACACCCGGCGTACTAGGTGACCCTATCGAAGCACCTATCGTTGTTGTGATTAGCAGCAAAAGCTCTCCAGAAGAAAGATCCACGCCAAAAACTTGTGTTAAGAAAACGGCAGCCACCACCTGATAGAGCGCCGTACCGTCCATATTAATGGTCGCTCCCAAGGGCACAATAAAATCCGCCGTTGAAGATTGAATATTCAGCTTTTCCTCTGCGGTCTTTATGGAAAGCGGCATTACTGCTGCTGAGCTAGACGTCGAAAACGCAAGCAACTGAACTTCTCTTATCTGAGATAAAAATACTGAAGGCTTAATACCGCCCACTGTAAACGCGATGATCAGATAAAATACCAACAACAATCCCAATCCCGCCAAAACGGTACCCACATAAACAGACATACCAACCAGTGCATCAATGCCTACCTGCATAGTAATTTGAGCTAACAAGCCCAATACTGCCAGGGGTGCAATGACCATAGCCCAGCTAACGATTTTCATTGACAGCTCCTGAACAGACTTGGAAATATCAAGCAAAGGTTTCGCACGAACCGAGTCAATCGACGCAAGAGCAACCCCCATAAGAATTGCAAACACCACGATCTGAAGCATGCTTTCATCAAGCGCTGCACTTAGCGGGTTAGCCGGTATTAAACCGACAATCCGGTCATGAAGCGTTAACGTTTCCAGCTTTTTTCCCACGTCTACTACATCGGTATAGGAGAGCGTGGTATTAAGCATTTGTGGATCAATATACTGTCCTGGCTCGACGAACATTGCGAGCGCAACACCGATAAGGACGGCTACGGTCGTCGTCCCGACAAAATAGGGAGCAATTCGCAGACCCATTTTGCGGAGTTTACTCAAGTCTTCAGCGCCCGCTATGCCCAGTACAATCGATGATACGACGAGTGGCAACATGATCATTTGAATCAGCGCCAAAAATAAATGCCCCGGCAACACTAACCATCCAGTAATAAGTTCAGCTGTTTTCTCAGGCACTATTGCCCCACCTTCCGGAGACACCAATAGGCCAATCCCAATGCCTAATACCATACAAACAACAATCTGAATCCACAGCTTACTACGAATTAAAAAAGCGAGTTTTTCCGCTAATGCCCCAAGCTCAGAGACACTGTCAATAGTAGATTCGAAGCCTGGCTGAAAATATCCTCTTTTATCAACCATCGAAAAACCCATCCAAAGTAATCGTTACTCCCGCATAAAAATGCATATACAACCTAACGTGCATCAAAACCAACCAAGCGGTTATAAATTACGGCTAGTAGTGCCGCTGCAATTCCAGCAAGGATTACCCAGCCAAGCAAACCAACAAAGAACCCGGACCAGGTCAATGTCCAGCTTATATCAACCAAATCGACGTGAATCATATGTGCCGTCATTTGCAACATAGTGTGAGGTAATAGCGCAACAAGGACGCTGCATATCACCCACAATAATCCCGCGCTTAGAGTGCTTGCCATGATCAATTTATTGATGTTTATCATCACCACTACCTCTTGTTTTTCTGATTCTATAAATATCGAACGCTTGATTTTATTTCACTGTTTATCCTTTGAACCAGAACACTCACTGACCCAGGGCCATAATCGTCCCATTGCAAGAAACGTAAATGACGCAGACCAGGTAATTAGAAAAAAACCATTGAGTGCTTCCATTGCAGTAATAAACCTAATGTGCCCAATCGGTTGTATATCTCCCAAGCCCAACGTTGTATAGATAACGCCCGAGTAGTACAAATAGTTCATTGCGCTACCTACTGGTGCACCTTTGAATACACCTATTTCAAGCGATGAGACTGACCAGCTATAAACCATTGCATAAAAACCAATCTCAACAATATGCGCCAAGAAAAGTACAATAACGATAACCAACACCTGAGCTTGTGTTTGAAGATTAAATCTTTGTGTATTCGCACCCAGCCAAAGCAACACCCGATAATGAAAAATAAAGGTTGCAGCAACTGAAAGGAATGCCAGGACAATCGCTAAAGCCATATTATATCCCTCCCTCTTCTAGCTGAAGTGGGTAGTCCGATTGTTCTGGTATCACCCTGCGCTTTTCTTGATACTGCAAAATATAACTATAAATAACGGGCAGTACTAAAAGGTTTAGTACTGTAACGGTCAGCATCCCGCCTAACATTGGGGCTGCAATACGATGCGTAACGTCCGAACCAGTTCCACTACTCAACATAATGGGGATCAAACCCGCCATAGTGGATATAGCGGTCATCGCCACCGGACGTACACGTTTTGACGTTGCTGACAACACCGCATCTTTAACCTCTTCAATCGACAACCTTCCAATGGCAACAGATCGACGTTTAGCGACTTCAGTATCAATAAAACTTAGGACTAAAACCCCTATCTCTGCCGCCATACCCGCTAACGCAATAAATCCCACAGCGACAGCGACAGACATGTTGTACTCATTGATATAAATCAGCCAGATACCACCCACCAAACCAAACGGAATAGACATCATCACAATGACTGGTTCAATAATATTGCGGAAATTAAAGTACAAGAGTAAGAAAATAATGAGCAAGGTGGCAGGGGCCACGATTTGCAAACGCGCTGCTGCACGCTCCATATATTCGAACTGGCCAGACCAAGTAACGGTATAACCCGCAGGTACCGTGACCCGCTCTTTTAACACTTGCTTCGCGTCAGCGACGAAACCACCAATATCTGACGTTGAAATATCAACATAAATCCAGGCGTTAGGTCGAGCGTCTTCACTTTTTATGACCGGAGGGCCACGTTGATAGCTAATATCCGCAACCATTTCCAGAGGAATTTGAGCGCCGGTCGGCGTTGGGATTAGCACTCGCTTAAGTGTTTCCAAATCACCACGCAGCTCTCGCGGGTAACGCAAATTAACCGGATAGCGCTCTAGCCCTTCGACGGTTTCTGTAATGTTCATGCCGCCTATAGCACTTTGAATAACGTCCTGCACTGCACCCACTGTGAGACCGTAGCGTGACGCTTCTTTACGATTTATATCAAAATCCAAGTAATAACCACCTACGGCCCTATCACCAAAAGCGGAGGTTGTTTCAGGCAGTGTTTTCATGGCTTGTTCGATATCTTGCGAAACCTGCTGTAATACATTTAGATCGGGGCCAGACACTTTGATACCAATCGGTGTTTTAATTCCCGTTGACAACATATCGATACGCGTTTTAATCGGCATCGTCCAGGCGTTAGCTACACCAGGAAACTGTATCGCTTTATCCATTTCACTCATCAGCTCCTTGGTCGTTTTTTTGGGGTTGGGCCATTCCTCCTTGGGTTTTAGTCGAACCGTGGTTTCGATCATGGCTAGCGGTGCAGAATCCGTTGCTGATTCAGCTCGCCCTACTTTGCCAAACACATGATGCACCTCGGGAAAGGTATAAAGAATTTTATCGGTCTGTTGCAATAACTCCTTGGCCTTGGTAATGGAAATACCAGGGAACGTGGTGGGCATATATAAAATATCACCCTCATCCAGTGGTGGCATAAACTCGCTGCCAAGCTTGGAATAGGGGTAATAGGTGACCGCCAATAATGCCAATGCCACAATCACAGTAAGCCCTCGCCAATGCATAGCGGCTTTTAAAGCAGGTCCATGTAAAGCATGTAATGCACGATTAATAGGATTCTTATGTTCGGCAATAATCTTCCCACGAAGAAAATACCCCATCATCACCGGCACCAACGTTATCGCCAAAATCGCTGACGCGGCCATGGCGTAAGTCGCCGTAAACGCTAGTGGGCTAAATAACCGACCTTCTTGCGCCTGCATCGTAAAGATGGGCAGGAATGAAACCGTAATAACCAACAGCGAGAAAAATAGCGCGGGGCCTACTTCCTGGCACGATTCTCCAATCGTCTTCCAGCGTTCATCACTCGTTAATTCACGGGCCTTTTTCTCGCGAGCTTCAGCCAAGTGACTGTGCGCATTTTCGACCATCACTATTGCACCATCGACCATCGTGCCGATAGTAATCGCAATTCCACCCAAGGACATAATGTTTGCGTTTAGTCCCTGAAATCGCATCACGATAAACGCCATCAAAATACCTAATGGCAAAGTAATAATGGCCACAAAAGCTGAGCGTGCATGCAGTAAAAATAAGATCACCACCAGACTGACGATAATCAGCTCCTGCATCAGCGATGTATTGAGACTTTTGACAGCCCGTTCGATTAAGTCACCTCGGTCATAGACAGGGATAATTTCTACTCCCTCAGGCAAACCCGCTTTCAACTCTTCTAACTTAGCGCGAACCGCTTGAATCGTTGCTAAGGCGTTTTCACCAAAACGCATGATCACGACACCACCGGCAACCTCTCCTTCTCCGTTCAAGTCAACTACACCACGTCGCAGCTCAGGGCCTATCTGAACATGCGCAATATCCTGCAAACGTATCGGCGTGCCGTCAGAATCTACACTCACCGGTATGCTATTAAGATCATCAATGGATTGAATATAACCAAGCCCTCGAACCATATACTCAGTTTCTGCCATTTCAACCAAACGACCACCTACATCTTTGTTAGACATTTTGATGGCCATTTTTATTTTGTTCAGTGAGATGTTGTAGCGCTGCAGTGCATTGGGATCGACTTCGACTTGATACTGCTTAACATAGCCTCCTACTGAGGCGACTTCAGATACCCCTTGCACGGTCTGTAAGGGATAGCGTAGATACCAATCCTGTAAAGAGCGTAATTGCGCTAGGTCGTGTTTACCGGTTCTATCGACTAACGCGTATTCATAAATCCAACCAACACCGGTAGCATCGGGCCCCAGCGTTGGCGTAATACCCTGTGGTAAACGACCACTGACATAATTAATCGATTCGAGCACCCGCGAGCGCGCCCAATACATATCAGTGCCATCTTCAAAAATAATGTACACAAAAGATAAGCCAAAGAACGAATAGCCTCTGACAACTTTTGTCCGTGGTACAGCCAACATGGATGTCGTCAGCGGATAAGTAACTTGGTCCTCAACCACCTGAGGTGACTGACCCGGATACTCTGTAAATATAATGACCTGTACGTCGGATAGATCCGGTATTGCATCCAATGGTGCGTTTTTGTAGGCAAAAAAACCAACTAGCGCAATAATCACAGTGGCAATCAGTACCATAAAACGGTCACGCAATGAGGCACTAATAATGGCATTAATCATGGCCATGAGCCTCCTGGGCTTCGTCTTTCAAATCATTATTCATGTCCATACCTGAATGGTCATTCACTTTCATATTGGAATGATCTGTCATCTCATTATTTTCCAAATCTTTGTCCTGATTAATACCTATACTCTTCGAGCTATCGTTCGAACCTTTCAAGGCATCCATCATTTTGGCGGTGGCTTCTCGCAATTTTGATTCAGAATCCACCAGGAATTGTGCAGACGTAACAACCTCATCACCTACCTCAACGCCCTCCAAAACAGCAACTTGTCCATCAGATTCAAAGCCTAGCTTGACTATTCTCGGTTCAAACTTTCCAGGACCTCTTACCAGAAAAACTTGAGTCCTTGTGCCAGAGCGGATAATCGCTTCAGCCGGTATTACGACTGCATTATCGACTGTATTTGATTTAATGCTGACCTGCGCAAACATATCGGGCCGAAGTAACTGTTCACGGTTATCAAAAACCAGACGCACTTTCGTGGTTCGCGTTTTCGCTTCAGCGTAAGGATAAATATATGAGAGGGAACCCCGGAATGTTTTACCCGGCACTGACGCCAAAGTCATCTCAACCTCATCGCCTAGCTTGACCCACGGCAATTCATATTCATACACATCGGCATAGACCCAGACCTGATTAAGGTCGACCATCATGTACAATTCGGTTTTCGGTGTAACGAATTGCCCCTGCCGTGAACCTATGCGAATCACAGTACCGGCTGTCGGTGAATGTATGTGCAGGCTCTTTTTAACTTTTCGAGTTTTCTCTAATTCACGAATCTGATGCTCTGATACATCGAGTAACAGCAATCGTTCGCGCGAGCTTCTTGCTAGTTCTTCGGCACCTCGTCTAATTTCATCAAATGGACTTTTTTCCAGTGCGGACACGTTATTCAATGCCAATAAATATTCTTGCTGAGTCGATACCAACTTAGGTGAATAGATACTGAGCAAAACATCATCCTTAGCCACACTCTGCCCCGTCTTATCGACACGGATTTCTTCGATCCATCCTTCAACCTTAGGGTGCAATCGCGTCATACGTTCCTCGTCAAAATCGACACGCCCTACAGCACGAATCGTTCGACTTATGTCTGTTTGCTTGGCTGTAACCGTGCGCACACCAATGTTCTGAACGACTACTGGATCAATCGTTACAGTACCCGCGACTTTACTATTCTCGCTATCAGCATAAACAGGGACATAATCCATACCCATTGCATCCTTGGCAGGGATTGGTGAAGTCACAGAAGGGTTCATCGGGCTACGATAAAAGAGTATTTCTTGTGAAGTCGCCTTTTTATCTTTCTCAGCGTAAACCGGTATATAGTCCATTCCCATAGAATCTTTGGCGGGTGTGGGAGAGGTGACATCCGGATTCATTGGATTTCGGTAAAACAGTGGTTGGCTTTTCTCTTCCGTCACAACCGTAGAAGAAGCACCATCACCAAACAACCAATAGCCCGCTCCTACGCCAATAAGTAGCATTAGTGGTGCAATTAATAACGTAGATTTATTCATAAACAGATTCCTCGCCGACAGCGGCTTCCAGACGTGCCAATGCTTGCTTCGCATCACTTAACGCCTTCCAGTATTGCAGTTGGTAATTAAAGAGAGTCATTTGGCTGCGCACCAGATTAAGGAAGTCAACTTCACTGACTTGATAACCTGCCAGCATGGATGCCACAGTTTGTTGTGCCTGTGGAACAATACCGCCGCCATAGAGCGAGAATTGCTGTTTCGCACGATGATAATCAGTAACAGCAGATGATATTGCCGCCATAACCATGCCCTTTTCATCGAGCAAGGCATAGCGGTTTTTTTGCAGTTCACTGCGTTTCTGCGATACCGCTTTCGATTGCTTGCGGCCTGCATATAAGGGTATTTTCACCCCGACCATAACAGAGACAAAATCCGAGCGCGCATCACCTCGGGGTAACGGATTGTCTCCAGTACGATCTCCATAGGTCACGCCCAATTTGAAATCGGGATAATAATCGCGTTTAGCCAAATCAAGACGAGATTGTGCGGCATCAATCTGGGTTTCCACCTGCTTCAGCCGTGGTCGAATTACTTCCGCCTTTTGGTAAAGCACATTTTCTTTAGCAAGATTTGGCATCATCTTTGACACCTGATCCGGCAGTGACAGCTCATCGTTGGCAGGCTTATCCATGAGAATGTTGAGTTGGATAGCCTGATTACGCCGAATCGCTTGTAGTTGAATTTTCTGATCCATTAACTTGGAAAATTCCAGCTGTGCAAGCAAGACATCCTGCTGCAAGCCCTTGCCTGTTTCGTACTTGGTTTTGGCCACTGAAATAAATTGACGCAACAATGTTTGATTACTATCCACCGTCTCTAATGCTCGATCCATATAATAGAGTTGCCACCATTTTCCTTTCACGTTTTTAATGATCTGCAAGCGCACTTCTTCCACCGAATGACCTGCGGCGCGCGCATCATACTCAGCCGCATCTTCCTTCAAACTTAACTTCCCGGGAAATGGAAACACCTGACTAAAGCCAATCTGAATCTGAGTCATGGCTTCCTGGTCTCTGTCATAGGTATCAGCAGGAAAATTCATGGCATTAAAATTAACCATCGGATCGGGTAATGCACCGACTTGTGGAGGCACATCAGCTAACGCCTTATAACGCTCTTTCATCTGAGCAAGATTAGGGTTATCTCTAACAGCCACTTCAACCGCCGAAATTTCAGTCAATACCATTTCATTGAAAGATTCGCTGGCGTACAAAATATTAGTTGATACGACTAAAGGAATAACGCCCAATACACACCTGAATCTATGTAGCGCCTTTATTAATTTTTCCAATTGGCGGGACTCTACCCTTGGATATGAGTTAGTTAGTCGTTTCATAGTGTTTTATGCTCCAATGCAAAGGGCTCTCTCACAAACAATCGCACCCTGCTCTGGAGTGAAGGATGGGGACATGTCTCCTGAAAAACGCCTCGATTCTTTTCTTTTGTCATTTTTTCAGTTCTACAATGTCGTGCTGCTTAACATCGCCCGTGATGCCTATCGCTCTCGCAAAATGATCATTGATTACAGATTCAATTTGTACGACTCCAACGTAATCGAACCTATAATCTTCACCTTCCCAGGCATAACGATATACCTGGAGCTCTTGCCCTTCCTTAGCGCCATCCTCACGGCCAATACATATAACCAACTCGTCATTATCAACACCGACAACCTGACCTCGCATTATGTTCTCGTGATAAAACGTACTGCCTGCGCAGGCGTTTAAAAGCCCAACGAAAACCAATAGAAAACTAAACTTCAAAACTTTATTTAACATTCTGAATCCTCCTTTGAAGATTGATTATTAACGCTACTTTGCAAATGACGCTTTGATATATTTCAAAGTAGCCGATAAGTCCGCATCTGATAGCTGACTATTTCCACCCCTAGGAGGCATAGGCATCAAACTGCCTTTAGTTTGAAAACCGTTGATGATATTACTCAGCAGCTCACTGTCTTTCTTTGTTAGACGCCCGTCTCTATCAGTGAAATCCGGAACACCTTGAAAACTCCCTTTTCCATTGACACCATGGCAGGCAACGCAGCTATTTTCATAAACGTTCTTTCCAGAAACACTTGCTGGTTTAGATACTGCGATCGGATTGTCTATTTCGTGCTTTGTCTTTTCTATCTTCGCATTTGAACCTTGTAAAAAGGTGAGTATGTCACGAGTTTCTTGACCGGTTAGCCCAGCTCTAACCCGCATATGAAAAACAGTTGTCACCCATTGGTCATCACGAAGATCTGTAGGACTACGCATGTTGTGGCAGCGCGCGCAGTTCTCAGCCCAGACCTTACTGCCGTTAGAAAAATTGCCCGCTTCCGGATAATCAAGCGCAAGCGTCCATTGAGATACCATTGCCAAAATTACTAACAAAATTGCATTTTTGTTTTTGTTGTAAGTACTTTTCCAAATTAATTTTTTCATCACTGTTCTCCTCAATTTAGAAACCATAGGCCAGCTGGAACAAGAATCGATCCAAGTCGGCATCGCTGCCACTCTGACCATCGTTAAATTCGTAGCTGATTTTTCCGATAAAGTTGTTGGTGAAAAGATAGTTAGCACCTATCGCCCACTGCTGCTGATCTTGACTGTTATGGGGTGAATCAAAATCGGTGTAACGGGCAACCAACTCCCATTTGGTTTGACCTAAATGATAGGCTCCCTGTGTGTACCACGTTTCCCAAGTTGCGCCCTCCGATGCAGCAGCACCGCTGCCCGTATCAGCACCCACTTCTGTCTCAACATATTCGCCACGTAAATTGAACGCTTGGAAATCCCAACTAAAATCGGCTCCAATGACATCATAGTCGCGAGCGGCTTCTCCACTTAATAAACTACTGTCCCCATCTTCGACTTCAGTAACCGTGGCTTTACCGCTTGCGGCAGATAGCCCAAATTCAAAGCCGGCAAAGGGAATAATACCGAAACGTCCCCCTACAACTTTTTCACCATCTCGGTCTGCTCCGAATCCCTCAGCCTCAACACCATCCAATTCGTATTCATCGTCTTCAAATTCGGCCTTCAATTCAGGGCCATTGCTAACGTAAACGGCATAATTAGTGCGAATATTCCCCATAGGAAAGCCACCGCGAAACTGGAAGCCAACATCAGACACTGGAGCTGCACCGTCATGGCCAAAGCCAGGAGGTGCTGAAGGAAGTTTATTGATCCAAGAGGGATGCAAGTTTTGACGAAATTGCCCAATGGGACTTAGAAATTTACCGGCCACCAAAACCATATAGTCATTTATAAACCAATCTATGGTCAGATATTCCAGGCTCGTCTCTGTTTCGCCGTCGTCACCCACTTCGATTTCCAATTCGGACTCCAACATCACTAGGTCGCGGTATTGAAAATGGAATATCGGTGAGAATGTACCCACATTAAAGCTACCGTCAGACGATTCAGAGTCGGTGTATCCCACATCTGCGTAACCCGCCATATGGATCAACGTATCAGGTTGCAGCCACTCGCTGGCCGTAGCTACATCTTCCTTTATTACCTGGACTTCTTCTTTCGTCGCGCTATTTTCAAGCTGCAGTCTCAGCTCGTTCATTTCTCGCTGCATACGCTCCAAACGTTCGGCTAACTCTTCAACAGTGGCCTCAGCTAATACCATCGCGGAAAAACTGGAAGCAACGACAGCAAACATAATGTTTTTTGCTAGTTTTTTGATCTTCATAATTTGTCTCCGTTGTTTGATTAGATCTACCGACCAGGTGGTCGCTTATGGCAACTCCATGGTTCATGACTGGCATTGTCTTTCACGTTCTGATCGACAAACTTGTAGTAACCTTCTTTAAAATGTGTCCACCAATCGTGCGCAATGTCGCATTTATACTTTCTGACAATCTCTTCAATCTCATCCAACTGTCGTTTCGTTGCGTCGTAGGCCACATTGAGTAAACTCTCTGATGCGTTAATCGAGACAGCATCTACCCCTAACAGCTGATCAATTTCTTGTACGATCAACTGATGGTTATCATCTACAGGGCCTTCTAATCTCAAATGCCGTATCATTAAAGAGTTTTCATTCACACCGGCTTTGTGGTGTTGTTTATCGCTCATAACAATCCCCTCTAAATCACTTTTCCTTACGAACCATCCAGCTTAAGTACAGAATGGTTACCCCCTCTCAATCTATTGATGTTGTGCCATTTCCACCGATCTAATTTTGGGAATAAACGCCGGTGTGCTATTTCTGTATTGAATGTACTGATCACCAAACTGCTCGATTGCCTGACGTTCTTCCGCTTTCGCTAGACGGAGATACACCACCAGCAAAATGGGAAACATGACGAGCGTGGGAATGGTTGGCCATTGCAATAAAAAACCAAACATAATCAGGACAAAAGCAACGTATTGCGGATGACGCATGCGCGCATACCAACCAGATACAGCAAGCGTGCCCGTCTGCTGCGCCTTGTGTAAAACGTTCCAAGCAGAAGCTAATAGGAAGAACCCCAATACAATCACCACATTGCTAGCGATGTGTAACGGGTCAAAATGTGCGTTGCCCTCAAAACCAAAAAGCGTGTGCAACAGGTGCCCGTTTTCATGAGCCAGGAAATCAACACCGGGATATTTTTCTGCCAACCAGCCAGACAAGAAGTAAATAGTGAGCGGGAATCCGTACATTTCCGTAAACAAGGCGACAATAAAGGCGGAAAATGCCCCCAGACTACGCCAGTCCCGCTGCGTTTTCGGCTTAGTAAAACTGAATGCAAAGAAGATAAATATTGCCGAATTCAGGATCACCAAGACCCATAAACCGTATGATTCGTGCTCATGCATGACGCTGCTCCTCAACAAACCCTATTGGTTTTTCTGTTGTTCTTTGTGATCACGAAGTCCATCTTCATAGCCTTTTTGATAACCAGGATCGTTACGCCCTTTTTGGGCGTTATCTTCTCCATGCCCACCGTGACTCTCATGACCATGCCCCCCATGCATAAAAATGTGCATCAGCGGGCACAGCAAAAAAATCAAAAAAGGCAAAAACTGAAATAGGTGTTCACGGTGCTCCATAAACAGGAAATAGCTAACAGCACTAATTAACGTCAGGGCTGCCAAACCATTGGAGCTAAACCAGAATGATTGCTTTTGTGCCATGATCTTATTCTCCCCAGTCATTAAGAATCGTCGTTAATAATCAGCTCACCCCGGTACATTTGCATCTGACAGGTGAACGCATATTCACCCGATTCCATAGGCGGTAAATTGATGTCTTTGGGCTTATTCAGCGGGAGTTCTTCGCTGATATCGAATGCTGAAAACACCACCATTTCTGCACAGGGAGAAGCGTCTTTGCGAAGAAAGCGCAATGTGATTGCCTGGCCTGCGGGTAAGCGAATACGTGATGGCTGATAAGTGCCATTGTCGACTATGACAGTCATTGCGCCATCATCTGCAAGAACCTCCTTCGCTTTGTAAATCCAGAACCACCAAACAATAAGCGCGATAAGTAGTACGCCCAGTAAATTAATGAGTAACATGTCAGCCTCCACTAGTGTTCCTGTATGTTAAAAAAGCGCAAGCGATTGGCATTGGTCACTACGGTCAGTGATGAAAATGCCATTGCCGCGCCAGCAATGACTGGGCTAAGTAGCAGGCCAAAGAACGGATACAACACTCCCGCTGCCACTGGCACACCAGCCATGTTGTAGAAGAAGGCACCCACGAGATTTTGTTTAATGTTGCGAAGCGTGGCCTTGCTGATAGCAATGGCATCTGCGAGGCCATGCAATGAACCCCGCATTAAGGTGATGTCCGCACTTTCAATAGCGACGTCGGTACCCGTGCCAATAGCAAAACCGACATTGGCTAGGGCCAGCGCGGGGGCATCGTTAATTCCGTCGCCAGTCATGCCGACTATCTCACCCTGCCCTTGGAGTTCCGCGACTTTGTCAGATTTCTCCTCAGGTAAAACCTCAGCAAAGAATTCTGTAATACCGACTTTTTTAGCGACTGCCTCAGCCGTGGCACGGTTATCACCCGTCAACATAACAATGCGTACGCCATTTTTTTGCAGACGTTGTATCGCCTCGACAGAGTCTTCTTTAATCGGGTCAGAAACAGCAATAATGGCCGCAAGTTTTCCATCGATAGAAAAGTACATTGGCGTCTCTGCGCGCTCTGCCATGTGCTGCGCCGTAGCAACGTATTGCTCCAGGTCAACAGCTCTGTCGCGCATCAATTTTTCATTACCAAACAGCAAAGTATGACCACGGACAAGCCCTTCCACACCGTGCCCCGCTACAGCATGGAAACTCTCTACGGCATCTAACGAAAGACCTCTGTCCTTTGCGGACTCGGTGATAGATAAGGCCAGAGGATGTTCTGAACCGGCTTCCAGACTAGCGGCTAATTGCAGCACCTCATTTTCATCACTAGCGTGAGCCAGTTCGATATGAGTCACTGTGGGCTGACCGAGCGTAATGGTGCCGGTTTTATCCAAAATCATGGCGGTGACCTTTGACGCCGTTTGCAACGCTTCACCGTTACGAATAAGCACACCGGCCTCAGCAGCCTTGCCGACGCCAACCATCACTGACATGGGTGTTGCCAAACCCAGCGCACAGGGACAGGCGATGATAAGTACCGTCGTTGCTGAAACAATCGCGAAGGCCACTCTCGGGTCAGGACCGAAATTTAGCCAGATCAATGCACTAAACACAGCAATAATCATCACGGTTGGCACAAAATACGCAGAGATAACATCGGCCAACCGGCCAATAGGAGGCTTAGAATTTTGTGCCCGTTTAACCATGTCTATGATCTGCGCTAACGCGGTGTCTTTCCCCACCCGCGTGGCTTCAAAAAGAATCGAACCACTCTTATTGATTGTACCGGCAGCCACTTCGTTACCCACTGCCTTTTCAACGGGCATAGGCTCACCAGTAAGCATGGATTCATCGATAGCTGTGTGCCCTTCAACAACCACACCATCCACTGAGATTTTTTCGCCAGGTCGCACCCGTACATAATCGCCTAACTGAACCTGCTCAATAGCGATATCGATTTCTTCACCATCACGAACAACCCGCGTCGTTTTCGGCTGTAAACCAATCAGTCGCTTAATGGCTTCCGATGTTCGGCCTCGTGCTTTAACTTCCAATGCCAGACCCAAGTTAATTAGACCGATGATCATGGCGGTGGCTTCAAAGTAAACGTGCCTTGCCATTTCCGGAACCACCGAGGGAAAAAACACAACAACCATTGAATAGATCCACGCGGTACCGGTACCCAACGCAATTAGCGTATCCATATTGGCGTTGTGGTTAATCAGCGACTTCCACGCACCGATATAAAAGTGTTTGCCCGCAAAAAACATCACGCCAAAAGTTAATAAACCAACCGCCAGCCAAACCATACGCTCCATTGTGGTCGTAACAGTCATCTCGCCTATCACAAGCCCATAAATCATCAATGGAATGCCAAGGGACAGTGCAATCCACATATCTCTCATCAGGCGTTTGTAATAGGCTGCATCCGCTTTTTCTTTTTCATCGAGGATATTTTGATCAGAATTGTCAGTAATATTTTCCGCGTCATACCCTGCTTGTTTTACCGCCGCGATCAAATCCTCAACAGGAGCCTGCCCGCTCACAGCAACGGTACTCTGTGCCAGATTCATCAGCGCTTGTTCAACACCAGCAACCTGATTTAGCGCACCTTCAATTTTTCCGACGCAACTCGCACAAGACGCACCGTGAATGTGCAGATACTCCATGTCGTTAGTATCTACAGTGTTTTTTGGATTTAACGTGCTAATAGGAGGTTGCTTCATCATTCTATTCCGCTGCTATTTGTGGTGTTTTCATCAAAAAAGTCGGTGCTGTCCCAGGTTTCAATAAGATGGCAAATACTTTCTCCAGAGGGAGCACGATCAGGTAACTGACTCCAGTTCCTTGACGCACTCTCCATCCGTTTCAAAAGCGTTTGCGCATCCTTCATCTCTTCTCGTATTACCGTTAATCGCTGGTCAATCAATTGTCTAACCAATGGGCACGCCGTATCGCCGGATGAAGCCATATCCAAAATTCCGCGAATATCCCTTAAACTAAAACCCAGTCTTTTCGCCGAGAGGAGGAAGCGCAAACGTTCTTCATCTCTGCGCCCGTAACGTCGGTAGCCATTAGCTTTATCCCTATCGGGGGAGAGCAAACCAAGCTTTGTGTAGTGCCGTATTGTGTCTGCACTAATATTGAATCGTCTGGCGATTTCAGTGACTGTTTTCATAACACCTCCAGTTCTTGCAATAAGGTAAATTCACGTATTGGTCTTACGCTAAGCAATCCAAAATTCTATTTGGGCATAAAATAAACGTGCGTAAGCAAGAACTTGATCGTACAACCCAGGTGTAACACCAAGGTCAATAGTCAAATGTCTACGAAATCCGGAAAATCAGGCGTAGCAACGCCATACCGGAGAGATTAGGAGTGTTTTGGGGGATGGAAAATGCGAGAAGGAAGCCCATAGCTACGAGTTTCGGTGATAGAAATTACTAATGTGCTGCTGTTTAAATCGAGGTTAACTGACGTTGCTTGAAATACCGCCGTACCACTGCCCATTACACAGGAGGTAACACAAGGGCTGTTGGCACAGTTATTATCACACTTGTCACAATGTTCTGAAGAAGAAGCTTCGGGACTTTTCTCGTGACAAGGAGCTTTTGATGTACTTCCCGGTGATTCGGAATGGTTATCATGATGCGCATCGACATAAACGGGTGTATCTGCGTCGGCAACCATTTCGACAACCATGGACGAATGGATACTATCCATCATCATTTTTGCAGGCATAGCGGCAGCCATTAGCGGCTGAACAATCAACCCCCATAGGACTATTACTATACTGACAAAACGAATCATAAATTTACCCTTATACGAAGCAGTTGTAGCATAAAGCCAGAGGTGATTCAAAATATTGACCTGAATCAAGTGAGGTGGACATAGGTTCTTTTCCTAAGGTTTATCTCTGCCACACTAATACACAACTCCAACATTATATCTCTATCATGACGATATTGCAGGCTAATCTTCTATTACTGCATCTAGTTGTTTGAGTAACTTCTGCATATCTTTCAAGCTGTTTTTCATCGCTTTCAAATAATCTAAATCAAACCTACTTAAATCAGAGCGAATTGAACTATTTTCTTTAACCAACGAATTTCTAAGCAGCAGGACAGTACTTTGTAGCGTCGATACTTGCTTTTTAATATTACTAATTTTTTCCTCCCTGCTGGTCGCAGTTTGGTAGTCCTTTTGATATTGAAGGACATAGGATCGCTTCTTTGCTACTTCTCTGACTGGGTCTGCACCGCTGTGTGCACTCACCGTCGTAGATAGAAACAATAGCGCCATTGAAAGGTAAATGGTTTTCATTTTTTCTCGTTCCAATTAGTGATGAGGCGATGTATTAGACTCGTCTCGCGCTGTAAGAATTTGATACTGCTCTGGCGTTAACTGGGGCAATTTCTGTAAAAACGCCACCATGGCCCAAATACGCTGATCATCATGTGTTGGCCCCCAGGCAGGCATGCCAGATGCTTTAATGCCGTGTTTAATAATCCAGAATTGACGCCTAAGACTCTGCTCCGGGTCACCATGACCATCGTCAGCATGATCATGGCCATGCTCGTCTTCACTCTGGCTGAGATCTGGAGGAGCTGGATACAAACCGATACTCATATCACTTTGCAATGTTCCTGGTTTTAGATGACAAGCCACACACATATCATTGTAGTCCGGCCCACCTGCCAGCAATAGCTCCGGGTCATCCAGAGGCGGAACCGCGATATTCCTTGATGCGTTTCCTATTGATTGCTCGCGCACCGTTTCCAACAACCAATAGGTCAGCTTGTTGTGGTGCACATCGGCCCCCATCGGGTAAATGCCTGAATAGACAAAAATCCCCGCCATCACAAAAAAACCTACAGCACTAAGAATTAAATATTTCACAGTCTTCATTGGATCTACCCTTTACGACATGAGTCATTGTGTTCAAAAAAAGTGGTAGCGGCAGTTAGCTAGTGGTTATGACCGCTGCCGTGTTGATCCGCTTTTTTCTTGCCATTATTATCCATTGCGCTTTTTACAGCGCCGTCATTATGATTGCTTTCATTAGGCTTTTCGCTCATACACTTTTTCATCATCGCCATCATCACCGGATCATTCATATCCATTTTTGAATGATCCATATTTTTCATCGCTTCACACTTTGGTTTCTCTGCCTTCTTAGTATGCAGCGCTGGGTCGTGAGCTAGCGCTGATGACATTGCAAAAAAGCTTGCTAACAAAACATACGTAATGGTTTGTATCTTCTTCATAGGTAAATCCTCATATTTATTTTGAGTTCATTTAATTAAAATAGCATTCGCTGAAACCGATCAAAACCAAGCACGCACGCCGATCACCCATTGGAGGTCATCGGTGTCTTCACCTTCACTACGCGCAAAATCAGCGCTATTGCCAAAACTTTTATTCCAGTTAACACCGATGTAGGGCGCAAACTCTCGTCGAACTTCATAACGAAGCCTAAGACCTGCCTCAATATCAGATAGCCCCGAGCCTACACCTAGATCAGCATCATTTTGGCCATAGATATTAATTTCAATCTCAGGCGTTAGAATGAGCCGTTGTGTAAATAGCAGTTCATACTCAACCTCTAGCCGTAATGCAGTGCGCCCACTCTCTCCGATAAATAATGCAGTATCGATTTCAAAAAAGTAGGGAGCGAGACCTTGAAGGCCAATAACAGCCCAACTTCGACTGGGGGTCGGCTGAAAATTCTGCCGTAACCCAACTTGAACATCCCAAAACGGAGCGATTGCTTGGCTGTAGAGTGCTTGTAATTCGGCTTCTTCGGTTTCACTATCAACCCGTTCAACCTCTGCTTTGAACCACAGTTTTTGAAGGTCTTTTCCTATCCAGCCCTGCCCATCCAACACCAACGGGTTATTACCATCGGCGTCACGCACTTCCAACTGATCGATCAGAACCTTACCTAATACGGGATCGTCCTTGCCACCCGCTAGTGCTGAATTCACAGGACTGAGCATCAACAATAGCGATAATGCAGACAAGAAAGATCCACGTTTACTCACGGGTAATTTTATTTGTCGTTTTATAAATCGTTTCATTCGTTAATTCTCCTTAACTTACCCGCACTTCACGAAACATACCCGGCATGTGATAGACCAAATGACAGTGATAGGCCCAGCGTCCAATGGCATCCGCCGTCACCAAATAACTGATTTTTGATCCTGGCTGCACAATAACTGTATGCTTACGTGGAATGTATTTTGGATCACCGGTTTCCAGCTCACTCCACATACCATGTAAATGCATCGGATGACTCATCATGGTGTCGTTGACCAATGTAATGCGAACACGCTCGCCATATTTCAGCTGTAACGGGTCAGCATCCGAAAATTTGATCCCATTCATCGACCACATATAACGGCTCATATTGCCCGTTAGGTGCAGTTCTATTTCACGGGTGGGTTCACGTGGATCATTGGTGGAATAAAGATTTTTTATATCGGCATACGTCAATACCCTTCGTCCATACGCCTGCTTGTGATTGCGTAAGCCAATACCTGGATCATTCAAACCGCTCTGAGGGCTCTCAGCACGCATATCAACATGAGGGCCCTTTTCACTAGTAGCATGGGTGATTTCACGCGTGCTACCAAACCCCGCTTTACCCAAGGTTTCGTCATGGCTATTAGACTCCATGGTTCTCATACCACTCATCTGATGCTGGCTATGATCCACACCCTGCATTTCGCTCATGTCGTGTTTGCTATGATCCATAGCTCCCATTCCGGCCATGCCAGCCATGCCGTGATCCATACTCATACTCATACCCATATCACGATGACCTAATGTCGGCGCAACATCCATGGGGGGTGCGGCTGAGGTCAACCCAACATCCGGGGTTAATGTGCCTCGCGCGTATCCGGTGCGATCAATAGTTTGAGCAAAAACGGTATAGGCGCTGTCATCACTGGGCTCGACAACGACATCGTAAGTCTCGGCAACACCAATACGAAATTCATCAACAGTAACCGGCTCGATATTCTGACCATCAGTAGCAACAACTGTCATTTTCAACCCAGGAATACGCACGTCAAACAATGTCATGGATGAGCCATTGATAAAACGCAAGCGTACCTTCTCACCACGTTTAAAGAGGCCAACCCAACCTTCATCTGGTGTCACACCATTCATCAAATAGGTGTAGGTATAACCCGTCACATCAGATATATCAGTCTCACTCATCCGCATCTGATTCCACATGGAACGATCATTCCATGTCTGCGCAACGCCTTTGTCTTTAATATCTCGCCAGACGTCACTTACCGTGCGCTCACGAAAGTTGTAGTAGTGGCTAAGCTTTTTCAATTTGGCATAGATATCTTGCGGATCTTCATCAGACCAATCCGATAACATAACCACATAGTCTCGATCATAGCTGACGGGGTCTGGCTCTTTAGGATCAATAATAATGGCACCATACATACCTGTCGGCTCTTGGAATCCCGAATGGCTGTGGTACCAATAGGTGCCGCTTTGATTAATATCAAACTGGTATTCAAAGGTTTCACCCGGTTTAATGCCTCCAAAACTAAGCCCTGGCACGCCGTCCATATCTGTTGGCAAAATAATGCCATGCCAATGAATAGAGCTATCTTCTGAAAGGTTGTTTTTCACTCTCAACGTGACTCGCTCGCCCTCGCGCCAGCGTAAAATCGGCGCGGGCACCGAACCATTGACGGCAGTGGCCATACGATTTTTACCCGTGAAGTTAACGGGTTGATAGCCGACATTAAGGTCAAATTCCCGCCCTCGCAGAGTCGTTGGTCCTATACGGCTTTGGGGCGATGCTAACGACAATGTCGAGCCCAGCCCCAAACTTAACAACGCACCACTCGCAGCAACGCCGGTAACAAAACGGCGGCGGGATATCGAGAGTGGATTCAATAACCCCACCCTTTCCGAACTATTTTTCATTTCATACCTCTCGAATAACATTTCTCACAATTTGGCGAGTTCGCATTGGTCGTTCGCGCCAATATGTTCATAGACCTATATGCTCGTATACAACGTCACCACCGTCTTTACTTAGCAAAAAGACATCGTATTCATCGTGCCGACTGCCCATCTCCATCCCAGGACTACCCGCAGGCATGCCGGGAACGGCTAGACCAATAGCATTCGGAGGAGGATTAGCGAGGAATCGCTGAATAATATCTGCGGGAATATGGCCTTCAAATACATAGCCATCTTTTGAAACAGCCGTATGGCAGGACTGGTAACGAGGAGAAATCCCCTTATCAGACTTTAATTTATTCAAATTTGCAGGGTGATGCACTGAAGTCTCGAAGCCGGAAGCCTCGATATGATCAACCCACTTCTTACAACAATTACAGGTTCGGCTTTTATAGACATCCAGCGATATTTTTTCGACTGACGACTCTTCGACGGCTGGCATATTGACGAGTTCAGCATTATCCGAACATGCGGCAACACTGACCAACAAAATGATGGATACTAACCATCGCATTTTTCTAACATACGGTTCCATGATAACTCCCATAGAGAATTGAGGCCCTTTCAGGCTTTCTAATTGGGAGTTTTAAGACTCCCGCTAACGTATAACGGTCAAGGCGCGCTGAATTTCAGGCGCACTTACCCTTTATTAGCGGGAAATAGGGGGACGAAAGAGAGAAACAGCTAGCTGGTTTGCAGCCAACTCATTGTGATGGCTTGCCAATGAGACAACCCCGGTTACGAATAGAGATTGAGCTGTGGGCAAAACGGCAGTGGCAGTACATCCGCCTAAATTACAGTCACAATTAGGGCAACACTCAGCACCAGCCATTGTATCGGCTGAAGAAGAGTCCATTCTTAAGTGTTGAGAGTGATCCATCATATCTGAAGATATCGTCTGCTCAGACGATTGAGATGATTGACTTTGGCAGGACAGTTTCGCAGACGCCAAGACCTGACCGGTAAAAACCAGTGTCAGCAGCACCACGATAATTGTTTTGTATCTTGCCATCAGCATTACTTTTTCAATACGCCTTTCATTCTGTACAACTATAGAACATACACGGGATACATTAGTTCAATTCATTTTACGGCGCAACCCAATATTCGCGTCCGTGCTATAAGTAAAAATCCGCTCTTACACCAAGAATATGAACAGGCCCTTGACCCTGCTCACCTATTTCTTGACCATGTTGTTACCCTATGGTTTTACACTACAGGAACTCAGCTAGGAGTAATGAGCATGATGACAATTGGAATATTCGCAAAAAATGCCAATGTATCCCGAGAAACTGTTCGTCACTATGTCGAATTAGGCTTAATAGAGACCAGCAAACACCCCGACAATGGCTATCAATTGTTTTCCGAGAAAGCACTGATGCGAATGCAGTTTATTCGTGGAGCACAGCAATTGGGCTTCAAGTTACAAGAAGTCAAAATGATTTTTGACGATGCACAAAAAGGCAATTCACCGTGTCCACGGGTAAGAGAGTTACTTGTTGACCATATAAAAGAGAGTAAGCGACGCATACAGGAGCTAGTTGAGTTGAATGCAAGAATGGAGTCGGCACTAACGGCTTGGGGCAACATGCCGGACAACACGCCGAATGGAGACTCCATCTGCTGCTTAATCGAGTCACAACGTATCAACGCCTAAATACGGGGAACCCACAATGAAAATGATAGCGTCTGAAAATCTTATAATCCTTCGCGAACTGGAAAATGCAATCAACCAATGTTGTGAATTATTAGACAAACTCTCCTCCACCTGCTGTATGCCGACCAGAAGTGACACCATGAACCGCTTGTTAATCGATTTTAATAATTTTAAGTATGAAATAAATAGGCTCGAAAACAAGATGGATAACATAGAGGCTGCCATCAACCGTGTTGGCGATTTAGGCGGCACTATCGGACAATTACATGTTTCCTGCTGCACCGCTACGAGGGAGAAGCTGTACCAAAAGATACTTTCATCACTCAATGGTATCTATATAAAATTGTGGCGCCTGAAAGGCGTAGAGCATTAATATGCTGAAATATATGCCGACATACCGAAAGCGTATGAAGTGCCTCAACAATTGGCAAATTCAATTTTTACATATACGCTGAATATGGCCCGTCCAAATTAGCCTTATTGCGGTAGCCCAGTAGAGCAGCGATAATAAAGGTGGGAAGAGAAAAAGTCTTGGATCACCATTCCAGTAACCAATAAACTCGGGGCTCACTCCTTTTCTATGCATATAGCGATCCGATGTTACTCTTAGGCTCCTTGAGCCAATAATATTTTTTTTGATATTCTACTTGGCCGTCCAGGCGTGCTGCTTCGGGTTACGCTTCGCTGCATCCCTTCGGGACTAAAGCCCTACGTATCACTGACGGGCGCTATCGCTTTATTTTAAGGCGGTGTTTCGTTTCTCAACACGCTGTCTATTGCCCCTTCCCTCTGGGGCAGAGAGAGCCTAGCACCGTTTCTTATTCTATCCAGACATCCCCCAACCTTCTCGGCGCTTCGCTTGTTGCAGGCCGGGTGGTTCCCCCTGTCTGGACAGAATAAAAAACGATGCCCAGCTTACTTCGCTCGCCTTTCTGGTGTTTTCAACCCCAGAGGAATGGGGGTTTTAAACCCTTTAATGATTAGTAAGGAAAGTGATATGAATACTTATACACCGTTAAACGAGTTAGTGATTTCTGAAAAAAATGTACGAGTGGTATCCGCATCGAAAGAGGCCGATAAAGAGTTGATAGCCAGTATTGCCAGCCAAGGGATTTTACAGAACTTGGTGGTGATTCCCAGCGCCAAGGGCAAAAAAGAAGTGGTAGCCGGAGGGCGGCGTTTGGCCAGCTTGCATTATTTAGCCAGCAAGGGGGAGATTGATCAGGACTGCCCTGTGCCGTGTTTGGAAAAATCAGAGGATGCGGATTTGACCGAGATTTCTTTGGCCGAGAACATTCACGCCGCCATGCACCCTGCCGACCAGTTTGTGGCGTATAGCCGGTTGGTGGAGGAAGGATTGAGTGTGGAGGACATTGCCAGTCGGTTTGGGGTCGCCAAAACATTGGTGGCAAAGAGGTTAGTGCTGGGTAAGGCGGCACCGAAGCTGCTTGATCGTTATCGGCGTGACATCTTCAGCCTTGAATGCCTGATGGCTTTTACCGTTTGCGACGACCACAAGCGGCAACTGGCTTGTTATAAGGAATTATCCCAAGGCTCCCTGTGGCCACATTCCATCAAAAGCTGGTTACTCGGTGAAGCTTACGTGTTGTCCAAGGGCATAGGAAAATTTGTCGGTAAAGCAGTCTACCTTAAGGCCGGTGGTGCGTTATCCAGTGATTTGTTTGAGGATGAAACCTACTTCTCAGATTCGGCACTGGTGGAAGAACTGGCCAAGCAGCGTTTACAACGAGAAGCCGGTAAATTGAGAAAAAATGACTGCTGGTCTTGGATTGAAATAAATGATGACAGCAATAAATTTGAGACTGACAGTGTGCGGCTACAGCCTGTCTTGATGGGTGTACCTAAAAAGCTGGACGATCAAATCACCGCGCTGGAACAAGAAACAGCAGAGCTACATGACAAATGCTGTGAAGCCGACTGGCCGGAAGACTTGGACACACAATATGATGCTTTGGTTGAAAAGCAGGAAGCACTGGAACGAGAACGAGACAATCAATATCTTACCTTCTCCGACGAGCAAAAAGCTTACAGCGGCTGTATCGTGGGCTTTGATCGAGACGGTAAATTAACCCTGACCCAAGGGGTGGCGCGCAAGAAGGACATTCCACAACCTAACAGCAAAAATAATGATGGCAAGGGTGATTCTGGCGATGGACAAGAACTTGCTCAAGAGACACAAGGCACAACGATTTCTCAAGCACTTCGCACGGATTTAGGCCGTTATCGACAGCAAGCAGTGAAGGCAGCATTGCTGGCTGACCCTGCGGCAGCTACGGACATTCTTCACTACAGCTTATGCCAACAGATTCTCTCAGGGGCATACCGGCGGTTGGGCGATCTAATGGATGCGTCCTTTAATCGGGTCAGCTCAGAGAGCAGTAGGGAAGAAACCGACAGCCCTACCGCCTCGAATGCCTTGCAAGCCGCTGAATCGAAACTGGATACCCAGTGGCTGGCCATCGAGGATGACGGTGAGCGTTTCACGGCCTTTCGTGCCCTCCCCCAAAAAATGAAAGACAAACTGGTGACGTACTGTGTTGCTCAATCATTACAAATTGGGGTTCGAGCTGCTAATACGACCCAAGATACGTTGGTAGATATGCTGTCTGTTGATTTTACCTGCTACTGGCAACCCACGAAAGACAACTACTTGTCTCGCTTAAGCAAACCCCTGTTACTAGCGACATTTTCGCCACTGCGCCACAAAGATTGGGCTGCAATGCACGGTGATATGAAAAAATCAGCGGTGGTCGAAAGTATGCATGAATGGTTTACCAGCACACCCAAGAGCGACAATGACAATGCCGTAACATGGATGCCACCGGAGTTTTAAACGCAGTATTAATTGATTTGATTACCGTCTACTCCCCTCACCGAGGTTCAACAATTTTGGCTTGGGGAGTAAAGCGTCCCCTCTGTATGAACCCTTTTTAGCCATACAATCCTAATAAGAATTTAGAATCATGGTCATATCCAAGATCAGGATCAATGTTATGAGGACATACATTTCAACCCGCGAGCTTTGCGACCGCTACCGCTGCTCATCACGAACGATTTTCAGGCGCATGAAACGCGAGATCAACCCTTTTCCCCCTGCCTGCATGAAACATTCTGGATCTTGTAACCTTTGGGATACGCAGGAAGTAACGGACTGGGAAGAACGGGAAATTGAAAAAACAGCAACACACTCTCAGCCAAAAACAGTTTGACTAGAAATTTACTACTACCGACTACCAGCTTGAAACATACTGGGGTTTACAGCTTTAGGAAAATAAAAAGACGGTAATCCGTTAAAGCTCAACCAACCCTTCTAGCCTTATCCACCATGCCTTATATGCCTGCTCCTGCTCTGGCAGGTACTCGTAATGATCATATACCCTCCAGGAACCGGGCAATTTATGCCCAAGCATAATTTCAGCGATATGCGGCTCTGTCAGGGATGAAAAATTGGTGCGAGCCGTTTTTCGTAAGTCATGAACAGACCAATGCGGCATATCATAAGCCTTGTTCTTACGCAGCCATTGCATGATGTTATACGGAAGCTGCACTGGCGCACCAACACCCATAGGTTCATTCGTGCCATTATTGTTGAACAGGTAATCCCCTTTACCGCTCAGCGCTATAGTTTCCTGAATGAGCTCCTTCACCTCTGGAATGATTGGACGTGATAAGGGTTTGCCGGAAGCTTTTCCGAGCTTGTGGTTTTCTGGTGGCACCGTCCAAACCATATTTTTAAAATCAAAATGATCTTTACGGCTTAATCTTAACTCTCCATTCCGGCAACCAAATACTAAGCAGAGTTTTAAATACAACTTATTTTTAGTAGACATACGGGATTCATTAATTGCCAACCAGACATATTTAATTTCATCGTCAGATAACGATCTATCCCCTACACCTTTTTTAAGCTGCAAGTCCTCCTTAGCATTGATGCCTGTTAGGGCACTCTCAGAAATAAGTTTACGCCTCACCGCCCATTTAAGTATTTGCTTACTGTTGGTTAAGATACGGTCAGCAATAGACGGACGCTTTTCAGCATGATCTTCCAAGATCGCAAGCCACTGGTGAAGGGTTATTTTCTCGGCAGGTAAATCACCAATAACCGGCAGAACATATAATTCAAAACTGCGTTTTATCTCGTGATGCATTTTCTTATTCTTCACACAGTAGCTGTCATACCACTGTCGAAAAATAGATTCTAATGAACCTGCATTGATGATCGCCTGCTTTTCGAGCTTCCTAACGATTTTTGGATTATGCCCTTGCTCAAGCTCCTTTCGCAGCCGGTCATTTTCATTCCGCGCCTCTTTGAGCGATATTTTAGGATAGGAACCAAGATCAAGGCGGCAATGTTTATTGTCATAGCGATAGCGCATTTGAAAGGTTATCTTGCCGAGAGGAGACACCCGAATACCCATATTATCGCGGTCTTTAAACTCTTCTACTTTCTCGCGCTTCTTACCTAAATTTGCTTTGAGCCAAGCATTTGATAGAGACATAATCTACCTTCTAACATCCTTGCGTACATATTTTTTAAGAGCCTTAAAAATTCAAATTATGTACGCGAATATGTACGCAACCGTGAAGGCTCAGCCTGTCTTTTAGTGACTTCCATTATCGTACATATGGGAGGAATATTCAATAAATACGGGGGATTAAGGGGATTTTGACTCTAACTGTCAGGCAGTAACTTTGAGGGCTAGATAGGGGTGGGAGATGATCGCAAAGGTGCGTCTCTTGTTGATTTCTTTGACAAAATTACTGTCTGACATACCCTAAAAACCTTAGTTTGGACCTGCGCTTATACTTATTGGGAAAATACACTTTCAACAGGAATCCAGTGAAAGCGCGCTAGTTTACCTAAGCGCTCGATTCATGTCCGAACAAATCGAAAGAAAATGACTAATTAGGCTTGGGTCACCACAGGTTGAGGTTATACCTGCATTCCATAGCTAAATTCCCATAAGAGCCGACCCAGGGCCACCTCGTCAATTAGGAGTAGCCGTACTTTTAAAAGCCAATATTCAACCTATATTTGTTATAGCAGCCAAAGCCAGACTATCCTTAATTGAACAGGAGAGAAAGCCCAAGGGAATAAACAACTAATAATGGACTGGAGAAAATTATGGCTGAGCTGCTTGCCCAATCACAAACAGATGTGGATAACATTAAGACCTTGCTCGATAAGCAGCTGCCCAGCTATCGCAAAGCTTATAGCGACAGAACCAGCTGGTTAATGTCATGTCTTGCAGAGTTGGCTT